>Ga0160423_10000154_pt1 | contig 50589 bp, 58 predicted proteins | sample CRUFie14St8metaG_FD_108191 | JGI IMG/M metagenome (GOLD analysis project Ga0160423, IMG submission 108191) | Marine microbial communities from the Costa Rica Dome - CRUD Field 142mm St8 metaG | ecosystem: Environmental > Aquatic > Marine > Oceanic > Photic zone | place: Costa Rica: the Eastern...
AATCCAATGAACTATATAGGAATAAAAGAAACAAAAAATAAGTAAGGGAAAACCAAAAAAATCCATACTATTTTGACCAACAATATAGGCAACTGAAAATCCTAGAATAATTGATACAGCTGAACCTAAAATGGTTATTTTTAGTGGCATTTTAATTCTCCTTTATAAATTTAATTAATTCAGTGATTACCTCAGGATACGCTTCTTTATCCCACCTATAAAATTGATGACCTTTGTTGTCCCACTTAAGGAATTTTACCACATTTCCTTTTTCAATCATATCATTTGAAAATTTTTCTATGATTTCAATTGGAATTGTTTTATCTGATTTACCATGTAAAATTATTGAAGGTGGAAGATCTTTTCTAATATAGTTTGAAGGTGAAAATTTTTCAAAATTACTGTCGAAAAGTTTTTTTACAAATAACCAAAGTTTTTTTCTTCTTTCCTCAATATTATCAGGTATTTCCATATCTAAGACAGAAGTATTGAGTGCGGGATTTAATAAAACTAATCCCCTAATTTTTTCAATAGTTTTATTATTTTCATCAGGTATCATTGCTAACGATGCTGCTAATTGACCACCTGATGAACCACCCCCAACAAATATATTATCTGGATCAATATTTAAATCCTCGGCGTTCGATATTATCCATTGATAAGCTGCTCTCGCATCATCCATTGAGTCCTTTACTTTAGAATTATGTTTAAGAGCAATTCTGTAATCAGCGCTTATACAGGTAATTCCCTGACTAGAAATATCATTACAAATTTTAAAAAGAGAGTAAGACGATCCAAATGCCCAAGCACCTCCATGAAAAAGTAAAAGAGTTGATTTTGATTTTTTCTGAGACGGTTCAAAAAAATGTAATTTTAAATTTATATTATTTTTTTTACTATAAATTAAAGACCTGTTTGGTTTATCCAAATAATATAAAGAACCATATCCAACTTTATCAAAAAAATGACCAATAAAAGGCATTCGGGTTGGTTTTGTAAGAAAAAGATAAGAAAAAAGTAATACAATTAAGGTTACAAAAACTAATAGAATAGTAAAAAATATTTTCATAAGATAATTTCTATATTACTCAAAGAAATGATTTAGTCTTTCATAGGCCTCTGCAAAATCTTTTTTAAAATCCTGAACAACAGCTCCTGCACTCATAGGTTGATCCATGAGACCTACACCTTGACCTACCCAATAGGTAGCTAAATCCTTTGCACCCTTATGCCCACTTTGGGATAGCTTATCTATTTTTTTTAGCGCAGGCTCACTAACAAGAGATTGTAAAGGCATAGGAAGAGGTTCAGGTCCTTTTTCTTCCCAGGCATCAGTCCAAGGTGATCTTAGTTGTCTTGAATATTTTCCTGTTCTGCTTCTTGAACGTACAGTATCTCTAGAACTTGCTAATAGCATTTTTTCTTTAACAATTGGATTTGTCTCTGCTTCTGATGTAGTCAACCAAACTGATCCACACCAAGCTCCAGATGCACCCATTGACATAGCTGCGGCCATCTGAGAACCAGTTGTAATTCCACCTGCTGCCAATATTGGGACATCCTTAATTGATTTTGTTGCTCTGTAAACTTCAGGTATTAAAACCATCGTCGAAACGTCACCACAATGACCTCCTGCCTCTCCACCAGAGGCGATTAAGATGTCTACACCTGCCTCAACTTGCTTAACTGCATGTTCTTTTGTACCCACCAATGCGGCAACAGCAACATTATATTTTTTTCCCATATCAAGCATTACTTTTGGAGGAACACCAAGGGCATTTGCAACTAATTTTATAGGGTATTGAAAAGCTACCTCTAGAGATGTTGCAGCACTTTCATCAGATAAGTTCATTCTAAAATTAGCCGCACCATCCTTTAGATTAATTAAATCATCAGTCTCTATATTATGATTGGATAAAATTTCTTTTGTGAAATCTTTATGACTCTGAGGAATAGCATTAACTAATTGTTCTGTTGAAATCTTTTCACCCTTACCTTCAAATTTATTTGGAACAATTAAATCTATCCCATAGGGCATACCATCAACATTACTATCAATCCAATCTAACTCTTCTTTTAAACGATCTGGTGGAAGGCTTACTGCACCGAAAACTCCCATACCACCGGCTTTTGAAACAGCAGCTACAACGTCTCTACAATGAGAAAAAGCTACTAAAGGAAATTCTATTCCTAACATTTCACAAATTTTTGAATTCATTCTAATTCCTAACATAAAATATAAATTTATTTATTTGGGATATATTAAGCAAGTATCAAGAAAATTTAATTTCACCATCGTTAATTTTCCCATAGCGTATTTGAAAAATATCTTTTAAAAAATTTTGATTATTTGTCCAAGGACTTTTCTTTCCTTGTTTTGGAAAAATATCTTTTGCTCTTTTGATATAACCTGAGGTTAGATTAAGCCAATCATCATTATTTTCGATTTCACTGTTAGCTTCAGGACAACATTTTGTAATGGAACTTTTTTTCATATAATTCAAAAGCCTACATACATATTCAGATGTTAAGTCCGCACCTAATGTCCAAGATGCATTTGTATACCCGAATGTAGAAACTAAATTTGGAACACCACTAAACATCATACCTTTATAGGTAACAGTATCTGGAAGGTTAATATCCTTGCCATCAACTTTTAAATTTATGTTACTACATATCTCTAAATTTAGACCTGTCGCGGTAACTATTATGTCTGCAGGTAAAGTTTTACCTGATTCAAGTTTAATGCCAGTCGAAATGAATTTGTCAATTTTATCAGTTACCACGGAAGTTTGTTTTTTTCTTATAGATTTAAATAAATCACCATTAGGTACAAGGCACATTCTTTGATCCCAGGGATTATAATTAGGCGTAAAATGCTTATCTACATCATAATCATTACCAAGAGATTTTCTTACTTGATTTATAATAAAATCTTTTACTCTTTTTGGATTTTTTTTACATAATCTAAAATACCATTGTTGTCGTAGAATATTTTTCCATCGCACAATAAAATAAGATAATTTTGAAGGTAAATATTTTTGCAAAACATTTGCTAATGGATCTTGTTGAGGTGCAGAGACTACATAAGTAGGTGATCTCTGAAGCATTGTTACATGTTTTGCATCTTTTGCCATTTCTGGCACTAGAGTCACTGCAGTCGCTCCACTTCCAACTACAATTACTTCTTTGTTAGTGTAATCTATTGAGGTATCCCATTGCTGAGGATGCATTATCTTTCCATTAAATTCATTTATGCCTTCGAAATCAGGTGTATATCCTTTTTCATAACTATAATATCCAGAACACATAAAAATAAAATTACAAGATATTGTAACTATATCCATTTGATTTTTATCTTCGACTTTTAAAGTCCACATTGATTTCTCAGAACACCATGAGGCATCTCTTACATAATGATTAAACTTTATTTTTTTATCTATATTGAATTTTTTTGACGTCTCATCTAGGTATTTTAAAATTGATGGACCGTCTGCAATGGCCTCTTTTTCTTTCCAAGGAAAAAAAGAAAACCCCAAAGTATACATATCAGAATCTGATCTAATTCCAGGGTATTTAAAAAGATCCCAAGTACCACCTATGGTATCCCTACCTTCAAGTATAGCATAAGATTTTTCAGGGCATTTTGTTTGAAGATGATATCCAGCTCCAATACCCGATATACCAGCCCCTATAACTATTACATCAAAATGATTATTCATATTTTAACTATAATATAAAAAACATTAATAATGCTACCTTTTAAAATATTCTAAATAAATACTATTTTGCCGCAGGTAACTTTAAAAGCATTTTACCAAAATTTTTACCCTCGAATAATTTTTTGAAGACACTAGGAAAATCCTCGATATCACCATCACAAACATATTCAGGTAATTTTAAAGATCCATTATCAATCCATTGAGATATCTTCTTTCTTGCATCAGTATATCTTTCAGCATAATCAAAAATTACAAATCCTTGCAATCTGGCTCTCATACTTCCTAGCCAGATATAATTTGAAGGCCCGCTCATTTCATCCTGATAATATTGCGAGGTTGAACCGCAAAGTAAAACTACACCATGCATAGCAATTAGTTTTAAAGCTTCATTCATAACCGAACCACCTGTATTATCGAAAATAATATTTAAGCGATCTGGTGCTGCTGCTTCCAGCTGCTCATACCAATTTTCATCATTATAATTAATTGCAACATCGTAACCTAATTCATTAACTAACCAATCACATTTTTCTTTTGAGCTTGTAGTTCCTATAACTTTTGCTCCGGCAAGTTTTGCAAATTGTCCAGCCATTGAACCCACTGCTCCTGCTGCCCCAGTTACTAAAATAGTCTCACCTGGTTGAGGTTTACATTCATCAAATAAAGCAAAATATGCAGTCAAGCCAGAAACTCCAAAACCTCCGAGCCAAGATCCTAAAGGTGACAGACTAGGATCACATTTTTCTAAACCTTCACCATTACTAATTGATAGACTTTGAACACCTAATGCACCCGTAACAAAATCACCTACTTCAAAATCTTTATTATTAGAGGCTATAACTTCACCAGCTATATTGGCGTGAATGATATCACCAGGCTGGACTCTAAATAAAAATTCATCACTATCTCTAACAATTAATCTTAATGCTGCATCAACACCGACATAATGCGATTGAATTAATAATTCATTATCAACAATATTAGGTACCTCAACTTCTTCAGTAATAAAGTCCTCTAATTCTGCTAAGCCGTTAGGGTATTTTGCCAAAAGTAATTTTTTATTCTTACCTAAATTATTCAATTTTTTTCTCCATAAGTATAATTTGAAATTATGTAATTATTTTATATAAGAACGCTATGAACGAACCCAATACGTAAATGTAAATTGGAGGCATACTAAAGTATAAACCAGGGCCTCTTTTTTCAGCATCTTTATAATATGATAATGCGTATCGTATTCTACCAATCGGCCATAAAATACCAATTATAGCAGCCCATAAAGGATCAACTGCAAAAGAGAATAACCACAAACCAGGTAAAAATAAAATTAGATGCTCTAAAGTGTTGTGATGAACTCTAACATGCCTAACATATTCCTCAGGACCATCATGTGAAGGAGCTTTAATATCAAATTTACCCCTAGCCATGCCTGCCCTTAAAAGAGTAAAATAATAAACAAGTAAAGCAATACTGCTTAAAATTCCTGGATATACAAAATCATTCACATCATTCTCCTTAATTAAATTTGTTTAAATTCTTTTTCTAAAAAATTAGAAATATAGTTATTCTTATAAAAATCTTTTTCAAGTTCTATAATGTTGTTAACCATTAATTTTTTTGCAACCCTAATCATTATAATAGAAAATTTTAATAAAGAGAAAATGCGATAAAATTTATAATTTTTAGAAGATAAATTTGTGTTTTTCTCCCAAATATCTATTGCTTCACTTGAGCTTAACGAACCTTTTAATTTTTTTACTCCTAAACCAAGACTGCTTGCATCATCTACTGCAAACCCCCACGCCAAGTCAGAAACAGGATCTCCAATTGATGACATTTCCCAATCTAAAAGTGCTTTAGCCTTATAATCTTTGTATAAAACATTCCCTAACCTTGAGTCGCCCCAACAAAGCTTATTTGGATTCGAATCTGACGGAATATTTTTCTTAAGCCATTCAATTACATCATCGCATAGACTATTTTGTTCTCCGTCCATACCCCAATCTAAAAAATTTTTATAATATTCAATATCTCTTTTTATAGGATTTTCATTATTATCTAGTTCATAAATATCATCTGGATTAAAATCTTTAAGATTTAATTTATGAAGATTTGATAAATGAAATAACCAATCAGTCCAAACATTTCTTCTTTCTTCAGAGTTAGCCCTACCCATCATTCCATCTTTATCCATATGATAAGGAGGATTATCCGAAGGGGCCTCTCCTTTTATATAATTCATTATGTAGAATTCAGAACCAATAATTGAACTATTACCTTCATAAAAAAGTATTTCAGGCACAGGAAAACCTCTAGAAAAGAGAGCCTTCATTATATTGACTTGTTTTTTTAAATTATACTCCGGAAAAACTTTAAAACCAGTTGGAGCCAATCTAAGAACTAAATCAGAATTATAATTTTTTTCTTTTAATTTAAATACAAATGTTTCATTTGAAAAACCTGATGCTGAAGTACTATTTTGAGGAGTTATAGATATAGATTTTTTATCAAATCTTTGTTGCGAAACAAACCAATCTCTTAAAAGTTCTAGTTTATAATCTAAGTCTTTTTCGGTACTAATTGGCATTAGTCTTATCAAAAAGATCCTTAAAACCACTTGGTTTATGTGGACCTATAATTAATTCCTCTAATACCCCAAATCCTTTATGACTATTTTCATCATCTTCAAATATTACTTCACAGAATGATTGTATATGTAGAAAAGGTGGTTCATGAGGGTCATGATTTAAATCATAAAAATCGTAAAAAGTCTCATTTTCCCCCTTATAATGACCATGACCCCATTCAGGATGCATATAACCTATACCACACATAAAATTCTTACTTTTTGGTGTCATTTTTATCCTAACTTCACTTCCATCAGCTTTTTCTGCAAAAATAAATAATTCTTTTACCCTTCTTGAGTTACTTTGGTATTCAACTTTCTTTTTCAAATTTATAAGTAATTCATCATCAGTTTTATTTTCGGATTGAACAACAGAATTTCCATTTATTAACCTGCCATTTTCATCATCTACAAAATGTATCTGTACAGCAGAGTTTTTAAACTGCATAGGACACCATAACCAATAAAACTGAGGTATTTCAAAAGGAACAACTGGTTGACTATCCGCTAAACCTACTGGCCGAACACCCCATGATCTATCTCTAACGCCAATTATATCAAGATCTTCAAGATTAAATATTTTCCCTTTTAGATTTATTTCTCCTTTCCACTTTCCGTGTTGAACTCCTCTAAAAGTATCCATTACAAGCCTTGGACCATTGTACATAATCATTTTAGGTTCTTGCATCATATTAAAAATTCCTTCAAATACTATATCTGCTGAAATTTCCGCATCAGTATCATTAACCTTTAATCCTATTTTCTTTAGAGGCTTAATTACACTTAATTCTATTGATCCAACTTTAGTATTTAATCTTTCTTCATTTAATACTCTCGATGCTCTGCAATTATGTTGAATTCCATCAAAAGAGAATGTGAATGCGGCATCTATAATGTTTAAATTTGGATAAACGCACATTGCAGCAGCAAAATAAATTTTGCCGTCTTTGCTGTATCCATTAAAAAAATATCTATCATAAAAATTTCTTGAAGTTCCTACTTCTGAAACTGGGGATGAAAGTTGATGTATTGGAAAATCGTCACCTTTGGTTAACATTTTTTTGCCTTTATTTTTTTCTTATTCTGAAACAAATCCCTCTAAAAAATCAATAAATAAATCATTATCGTTTATACAAGGAATAAAGGTAAATTTTTCTCCTCCAGAATTTAGAAAAGATTCTTTTCCTTGAATATTTACTTCCTCTAATGTCTCTAAATTATCAGCAATAAATGCAGGGCAAACAACGGCTATTTTTTTTATATTTTTATCTGGCAAATCTTCTATGACTTTATCTGTAAAAGGCTGAAGCCATCCAGGGCCAATTCTTGATTGAAATGAAATACCCCATTGGTCATTATTTAAATTGAGTTGTTCTGCACATAACCTTGAAGTAATCTTTACTTGATGCCTATAACAAAATTGATGGGATACGGATTTTTTTTCACAACAATCTATGCTTTCCAAACAATGAGATGATGTTGGATCCATTTTTCTAACATGTCTCTCAGGAATACCGTGATAACTAAAAAGAAGATAATCAAAATCATTTGGTAGATTTTTACTTATACTGTCACACAAAGATCTAATATAATTAGGATCATTATAAAAAGGTGGTGAAACAGATAAATTAATTTCTGAATTAATTTTGCTAATTAATCTTTTTACCTCTAATTCAGTAGTTAAAGATGTTGATTGGGCGTAATGAGGATATAAAGGGACAGCAGTAATTTCATTACATCCTCTTCTGATTAGATTTTTTATTCCTTCTTCAATTGATGGCTTTTGATATCGCATAGATGTTTCAACTGGTTTCTGTATTTTGTCTTCTAATTTTTTAGAAATTAATTTTGTATTTATAATTAAAGGGGATCCATTTTCTGTCCAAATAGACTCATAAGCCTCCTTTGTTTTCGGTGATCGAAAGGGAACAATAATAAAATTTACCAAAATATTTCTTAAAAATTTTGGTAAATCCAATACATACTCATCAGATAAAAATTCTTTTAGATATCTTTTTATGGAAGATATCTCCAAATTCTCGGGAGAGCCTAAATTTATCAACAAAACACCTTTCATTTAACAAATTCCAGTAAGTTTTGAACTTATATCCCATAATTTATCAGCATCTTCTTCGTTTTGGGCCCATTTGGATGTTTTTGTTACCCTACAATTATAAAAATATTCACCAGAAATATCTGATACATTTGGCGAAGAACATAAATAAATAGATGTTTCTGCACCTTTTGCAGAAGTACGCATAAATGGTTTAGCGATAAAAGATAAAACTTTATTAAGATTGTTGCTATTATTTTGTCCAAAAGAGGTTCCTACCACACCTGGATGAAGGCAATTTACTGATATTTTTTTATCTTTAAGAATATATGAAAGTTTTTTTGTAAAAAGTATATTGGCTAATTTAGTGTATCCATATACTTGAAAAGGCTTATATGATTTTTCTGACTGTATATCATCAAAATTCATTCTTTTGACAAACTGATGAGCACCTGAAGATACATTTACAATTCTTGCTGAGCTCGACTCTTTTATTTTATCTAAAAGTAAATTTGTAAGTAAGAAATAAGCCAAGTGATTTAATGCAAAAGTTTCTTCAAGCCCATCAATAGTCTCTCTTCTTTTAAAGTTAATGAGACCTGCATTATTTAATAAAATATCAAGAGAAATATTTTTTTTAATATAATTTTCTGATGCAGCTTTAATATCTTTTTGTGAGGATAAATCTGCTATTATAAATGAATTCTGACCTGAAGATATTTTATTTATATCGTTTAGCAAATTTTCTGCTTTTACTTTGTTTCTGGCAATAAATGTTATGTTTGCACCCATTTTTGCTAGAGCAAGAGCCGACTCTTTTCCAATCCCAGAGGTAGCACCTGTGATTAATATATTTTTGTCATTTACATTAAACATTTAAAAATTTTACGCTTCCAAAAATAAGTAATTTTACTATATATAGTTTTTCCATACTACATTTTAATTTTTAATGATAAGCTTATTTAAAAATTTATGGAACCTAAGATGAATAAATTCCCAATTTGTCCAATATTTATACCTGCTAATAAATTAACCTACGTTGAAAAAGCAATTAAATCTGGAGCTGATGGGATTATTTTTGACCTTGAAGACTCAATATTATTAAACGATAAATCTAAAGCAAGAGAGAATCTATTTAAATATCTATCAAGCAATAATCCTGATGCAATAATCTATATAAGAATTAATGATTTAAATTCTGAAAATGGAATAAGTGACTTAGAAATGCTTAGTGAACTTAATTTTGCTTTTATTATTCCTAAGTTTGAAGATGAAGAAAATTTCAATAAAATTTCAAAAGATATTAAAATTATTCCTTTAATTGAAACACCATTAGCGATTAATAATTTAAACAAAATTGCCAAAAATGAAAAAGTTATAGGTTTATCTTTTGGAGCCGCTGATTTTAGTAGCATGATTAGTTCTGAAATGAGTTGGGATGCAATGCTTTATGCACGATCTAAAATTATCCTAGAATGCTCAATAAATAATTTAATCTCAATAGACAGTCCTTTTATGAACATTGCAAATATGGATGCTTTTGAAAATGAAGTAAAAAAATCAAAATCTATTGGAATGCTATCGAAGGCAGCTATAAATCCATCACAGATAAGTATTATAAAAAAATATTTCTTACCTACAGAAGACGAAATATTAGAGGCAAAAGAAATTATTAATTTGTACAAAAAAAGTAATAATGGAGTTTTTTCGTATAAAGGAAAAGTTGTAGATAAACCAATTATAAAGATAATGGAAAATAAACTTATAATTTCAGGAAATAATTAGAATTTAATAAACTTTTGTTGAAGCTGGTTCATCAATTACATTATTTTCAATATAACCTAATTCGGAAATACTTATTTTAACTGTATCACCATCTTTAAGGAATCTATCCTCTGCTACGCCTACTCCCCCTGGTGTTCCTGTTAGTATAAGATCGCCAGGTTCAAGGGTGAATGAAGTTGATAGGTGCTCTACTAATTCAAAACAATTAAAAATTAAATTTTTAGTATTTGAATTTTGTTTTATAGCACCATTAATTTCAGTTTTAATTTCTAAATTATGAGGATCTGAAATTTCATCTGGAGTAACAATTGCTGGTCCAAATGGACAATGAGTGTCAAAAGACTTTCCAATAGTGAAAGTAGGTACTCTTAGTTGCCAATCTCTGACACTTACATCATTAGAAACGCAATACCCAGCAATTACTTTGTGAGCTTCATTTTTTGGGACATGTCTGCATTTTCTTCCAATAACGAAAGCTAGCTCTCCCTCATAATCAAGTTTTTCGGAAACAAAAGGGTCATGAATAGAATCATAAGGGCCACAGACTGAAGTAGATTGTTTGTTAAAGATCATTGGCACCTCAGGATCATCAACGTTTCTTCCTAATAATCTAATTTCTTCAAGATGATCTTGGTAGTTTAATCCTATAGCAATTATTTTAGGCGGTCTTTTAATAGGAGAAGTTAATTTACAATCTTCTAAAGGGATTTTCTTTTCATTGTATTCGAGCAAATTTTTTGCAAGTTCAAAAAATTCATCACCATTTTGTAAAAAAGTTAGCATATCCTTAGGAATATCAGGGTTACTTGAAAAAGGTATAATATAATTATCTTTTAACGCGCCAATATGGGTATTATTTTCATTTATAAAAGAAACTAATTTCATTTTTTTTGTCTCCTTTTTAAATGCATTTTGTATAGATAAAAAGCTATGGGTTCATAAAACAAATTCATAAAAAAAATACATATTTTATTACTTAATAAACGGCTCAACCATTTAAAGCCACTAGTATTTTTCCATATTATTAGGAATGCTTCTGCACCTTTATACTCAACATCATCCTGATAAGCGTGCATTCTTCTATTAAATTTATCATCCATTTCTGAAGAGTCATTGTACTCCACCCCCTCAGATCTTGATTTGTAAATTTCTATCTCTCTTTTACAGACTGGACAGCTATCGTTATAAAAAACTTTAATTTTATTTTTATCTTTGATTTTATTCATATTGTTACTTAATGTTTAAAATTACGAGAGGTAATGATATGGGAATTTCAGTTTGTAATTCAAGTAAAAAAGTAAATTCAATTGATATTGAATTAGAGAAACAGAGAGAAAAAGATCAAAAATATTTTAATCAAAAGAAAAAAATAAAAAAGGAAGAAAATGCAAAGATTCAATGAGAAATTAGTAGTAATTTCAGGAGGAGCATCGGGAATGGGTGCACTTACTGCCAAACGTGTAGTAGAGGAAGGTGGAACAGCTATAACACTTGATATAAATGAAACTCTTGGTCAAGAAGTTGCAAATGAAATAGGAAATAAATGTGAATTTTTTCATGCAGATGTAACAAAGCCTGACTCTTGGAATGATTTAGAAAAATATCTAGGAGATAGATTTAATAAGATAACTTCAGTTATTAATGCTGCAGGAATTAGTGAACCTGCAACTATTGAAGATGAAACTTTTGATCATTGGAATAGGACTCACTCTATCAACGGAACATCAGTTTTTCTTGGTTGTCAGTTTGGTGTTAAAGCGATGAAAGATAGTGGTGGTTCAATTGTAAATTTCTCTTCTTCACTAGCTACAAGACCAAAACCATTTGTAATTGCATATAATTACAGTAAAGCAGGCGTACTAGCTATTACAAGGACTGTTGCTCTTCATTGTGCTGAAATGGGTTACAAGATTAGATGCAATTCTGTCCAACCTGGTGCTATCAATACACCGATGATGCAAAGATATATCGATGCCGCAGAAGATCCAAAACAACAGCTTGCTGATTTTGCGGCAACACATCCTATGAATAGAGTTGGTGACCCTGATGAGGTAGTAAAAGCAGTTTTATTTTTAGCCTCTGACGACTCAGCCTTTACCACCGGTGACTCAATTTCAGTGGATGGTGGAGTGATAGCTATCTAATTATAGAGGACCTTCAAAATTTACACCATTCAAAGAAAGACGATCTATTAATGGTTGTCCAAGACCTGATGCTGGTGTAAGTACACCACCGTATTCTTTTCCGCCAGGTAACTTTTCATTTTCTTTGACTAAAGTTAACGCACTTTCGCAAACAAATTTTGAGGTTACTCTATATCCTGGATCACCTTTACCATGAACACGAAATAATTTTTTATCTCCATTATCTAATTCAGCAGTAAAAAAACTATCAAAGAAACCATTTTTCATTGTCTCCTCACTAGGCCCCTCTCCAGGCTTTGGAAGCAATGGTCTAATTAACTTTCGAATAGGTGTCCTTAAAATTAAACCAAATAAAAGTGTTACAGAAGTTACTAATAAAGCTGTTTTAAATTTCTTATAAAAAGCATGTTCTTGATAAGTAAAATTAACTCCATAACCGTTTTGATTTAACTCCAAAAGAGCTGCACTTCTTCTAACAACCCTAGTATTTGAAACAGCCATAATAAATGGTCCAGTCCAAGAATTTATTAATTTATTTTTCTTTAAACCAACTGAGTCTGATCCAAGAGATTTTTGCTCTTTCGATACCGAATTTTCTGGATTTAAAACATATGGATCATTCATTTTTTTTCCTAATTTAAGATCGCCCATTGAAAAACCTGTTTCAGTAGTACCACCAGAAACACCTCCTTGACCCGCGTGAAAAGACTCAATTCTTTTTATAGGTCCATCAACTTTGGAGCTTGCAAAAAAGGTACCTAAATCCGAGGGAATAGAGTCATATCCGCATGCTGGAATAATTCTTACACCTTTTGAAGAGGCTTCTTCATGATGAAGATCAATCATATCTCTTATCCAGAAGAATTCACCGGTAATATCGACATAATGCGATGAATTTTTAACACAAGACTTTACTAAATTTGAACTATATCTATGGAATGGACCTGCGGTGGATAACACAACCTTTGTATTTTTAGTTATTTCATCAAGAGCTTCATGATCATCACTATTTGCAACAAAAATATCTACATTAAGAGATAATTCAGTTTTCAAATTCTCCAGCTTATCCTTATTTCTACCAGCTATAGCCCAACTTATATCGTTGGCATTTTTAGATAGGTATTTTAAGCATAATTGACCAGTAAATCCTGTGGCCCCGTAAATTATAATATCAAATTTTTTATCCATGATTACACATCCCTTTTTGGGTAATATTTCTTAATAACTAATTCACCATCAAGAAACTCTTCTAAAGCCTCTACCAACCCAGTTTCAGTTCTCCATTGCATATAGGACTCTTGATTTTCTATCTTTTCCCATTCTTCAATGAGAAGAACTTTTGAATTTTCCATATCATGATAAGTTTCTAATCGAATACAACCTTCGTAAGCCCTTGTATCAACTAAAATATCCCTTAAGTAATTAAAAAAATCTTCAATTCTTTCTTTTTTTACAGGAATTTCTAAATTTACTAATACACTCACACCTTCCCTCCATAATTAGTAGATATGAAATCATCATAATAATAAATATTCAAACCTTTATTATTTTTTTCAACCATAAAATTTGAAAGTTTATCAATTTCAATAGCCCGGTATTTTCTCATAGGGCCAACAAGAAACAAATTTGATATTTTTGAAAAAATATCAACAATCTGTATTAAAAAATCTTTAGAGTTTGAGTTATTGTTCGTAAGGATATGACCTGGACGCAAAATCGAAACATTATCGTATCCAAGTAATTTAATACTTTCTTCAACACGACCCTTAGTATTCAAGTAAAAATTTGATGATTTTGAATTTGCACCAATAGCTGAAATAATTGAAACATCTCTTGCCCCTAGCTTTTTTGCTTTTTCAAGAATTTTAATTATATAATCATGTTCTATTTTGAAATGATTTTCTCTATCTTTTTTCCTAATATAAATTAGCTCCCAAACCTTTAGCCTTCTTCCTAAACAAATATAAACATGATCCCAGTTAGTTAATTCAATATCCGCCTCAAGTGTATCAAAATTAAAAATAACATCTTTTACATTTTCAAATTTATTACTCAAATTTTGGCGAGAAAATGCATATATTTTTGATTCTTTTTTATTCAATAAGTTTAGAACAGAATTACCTATTAAGCCTGTACCGCCAAAAAAAATTATATTCTTACTATCCATATCAATAACTATGTTTATGGTAAAATTACATTTACCAACTTCCACCTTATACCAAATCTGTCTAAGTGAAGTCTAATTTGCTTTTTATTAACGGTGTTTATAAAGACAATAAATCTATTCATTGACTGGTATTTAAATTCAATGCTTTCTAAAACCTCTACACCACTATCCTTTTTTTCTGATTTTTTATTATTCCTTATAATTGAGGACGGATCCTCACCATCCATTAACCTTCCTAATCCATCAGGTGTAAGAAAAACATCTAGAGTTTCATCAACAACTATATCAGCCAATCCCTCCGCCAAGAATCTTAGCGGATTATCATTTAATCTTTTGTTGATGCTATCTGAAAAAGATAAATTAATTTGATCCTTTAAGTTTGCTCTTAATTCAGGAAAATAAATATTTTTACTTAGTTGATTTGAATCTTTTGCCTCTATACTTTCTTTAATAGAGTAAAGAGCTAAAAAAGGTCCCAGTCCCAGATAACTAGATACAAGTACAAGAAAAAGTAAAAGAGAAATAAATACTTTTTTCATTATTTTCCTTAAATAAATTTTTTTTAGAGTAAAGTTTTACTCTAAATTTTACAATTTAAATTATAAAGATTTTTGAAACCCAATATGAATAGAAATATCATTTTTCATTTGTAAACCATTTTTATTTTGATCTATTGGCTTAATAATTTCGAAAGCAAATCTATCTTTATGTCTTCCACCAAAAATATCAAAAATCGCATTCATACCTATTCCAAAATTTAATACCTCACCACCGTAATTTAAAGGATTGGCAGTTTGAACTGGCGCCATGATTGTTTTGTTTGATCCATCAATTGAGTCCTCATCTTTATAATTTAGCCTAAAAGAGTATGACGCTCTATCGTTGAAAGATCCCTGAAACCATATATTATATTCAAACTCATCACCAAAATTCCAATCTTTTTCATCGATTACTTTTTTAACTAATAGTTGATTACCTAAAATAAAATCTCCAATTAATCTAACATTGGTAACACCGGAAATTAAACGTAGGGCTTTGTCACTAGATTGCATACCGTAAGGTAATGTAATAAAAGTTTTCATATTCATAGGAGTTAAAACAAGACCTTTTTCTGAATTCTCACCTAAGCTTTTTTCTAGACCAAATATTGCATGCCACCTTGAAGATTCAACATCATGTAGATTAATTAATGCAGAGAGAGAAATTTTAGATAGATCAGAGGAGGATGTCTCAAAAGAACCTAAATACTCTCTTCTCATCATACCTTGGTGAGTATCTAAAATCATTTCTTTGTCATCAAACATTGCCATCCCCATCAATGTTATTTTATCAGATGGTGCATACATAGCTCCCAACATAATCATTCTCATTGTCATTTTTTTTGGGATAACACTTAAATTCATTGGCATTTTCATAGATGTTGAATGAGGATGGCCTGACATTTTTGATGAAGCCTCATTCATAGCTAATATGGATTCAGAATTTTCCATCATCATAGGTATTTTAGAAAATGGATTGGGTTGCTTTAGAATATCTTCTGTTGAAATTGAATTTCCATTGAGAATATTTTTCTTCATTTCCATATTTGCAAATCTTAATGAAATCATCCACTCGCCTTTCTTATGAAAATGGTCGGCCATAACACCAATGGGGCCATGATGAATTGCTTTCGCTGCGTGGATGTTCAAAGGTAAGGTAAGCAAAACAATTAATAATAATTTTTTCATAAAAAATCATCCCCCCATTAAAGTAGAATGAAAAAGAACAAATTTGTTTGATAATTACAAGGCTTAAATTGTCACAGCTTTTTTATAAAAAAATTATATTCATTTATAATCTTCTATTTTAATAAGCTTTCCAGAGCTTACTTCGTATATAAAACCATGAACTTTAATATTGCTAGGTATAAGACTATGATTCTTAATAATTTTTAGATCTTCTGTCATGCTTTGTTTTAAACTAGAAAAAGTATACCAATTAACCTTATGACCTTCTTTTGAACCAGGTTTTGAGTTTTCACTTTTAGCATTATTGTTATTTGACCAAGATTTTCCATCAAAAGAAGCTGTTTCAAGATCATCCTCCAGTAATTTTGCGATAGTTTCATCTGAAATTTTTTGCATTCCACAATCTGTATGCTGAATCAGAAACCATTCAACAGTTCCTAGTAATTTATGGGAAACAACTAGAGATCTAATAGCATCATCTGTAGCCCTTCCTCCTGCATTCCTTATTACATGAGCATCGCCTTCCTCAAGCCCTAATGCTTTAGCAGGGTCAAATCTAGCATCCATACATGTTAAAATAGCAATATTTTTTTTTGGTTGTGCAGATAAGTTACCTTTATCAAATTCTTTACTATATTGATTATTGGCTTCAATAATTGGTACCAAATTTTTAGTCATAAAAATCCTTTAAAAAATTCTAAATAAGTTTTATAGCTTTTAACCTCTCAGAAAAAGCAAAACTTAAAAAAAACATACATATAATATTAATAAAAGTAACAATTTTTTGAATTATTGCTTGCTCCACCATTTGCTCAATACTTGTTAGCGGACTATCACTAACAATTTGATAAACAACATATGAAAGAGTAAAAAATAATAAAACAAAAATCATTATTAAATATTTTTTACTTACATTGCTTCGCATTAAAACAAAAAAATATAAAACCAAACCTGGTACAAGAAGTCTAAATGCATTTAAAGCGAAAAAAATATGTTCATCTAAATATAGATCATAAGGAGTCAAACCAACTCCAGCAAAGAAAAAAGTTCCAAAGAAAATAAATACAGAACCAATGATTGAAATTATTAAACTTAAAATATCATCTTTAAATAATTTTGGAATAAACAAAAAAGAAACACCAATTAATATGAATAAAGTCATAGAAAAATTAAAAATTAAAAAAGAAGTCAAATTAGGTAATCCTGAGTGAGATTTATAACCCCCTAGATCACTTAGAAAGTTATGACTAATAGAGTATCCTTCCTGTAATGGATCATGAATATTTCCTCCTGGGTAAAAAAACATCGATATAAATACTGAGATAGTAAAGAAAATTGTTACAAATCTTAATACATCAACAGTCCAAAATTTGTACATGCTAAAAAGCCTATTTCATTTCAATGGCTGTTTTAAAACTGGGTCTCTCAGATATGCGATTAACATATTCTTTTAAATTTATCATATCTTCAGTTATACAACCCATTCGATTACTCATAAAACAAGCATGCCCTAGCATAATGTCAGCAGCAGAAAATTTACCAATCAAAAATTCTTTATCATATAAATTCTCATCAACTGGAATTAACGCTTTTGTTAAAAGATTCTTTGCTTGTTTAAGAACAGTTTCATCTCTTCTATCCTCAGGCAATAAGATAGTTTGTACAACAATAGTATTTATTGGAGGCATAACCATTCCTTCACAATAGTGAAACCATTGTAAATATTGAGGAAATTCTTCTGAATTTACTTGAGGTTTAAGTCCTCCATTTTTATGGCGTTCTAATACATATTCAATAATTGCGCCTGACTCATAAATTCTTATATCACCATCATCTAAAACTGGTATCCTTCCTAAAGGATGTCTCTTTCTATGTTCATCAGACTTAAGATCTTTAGGATGAAATGCCATATTATTTACTTCGTATGGAAGTTCCAATTCTTCTAATAACCATATTATTCTACCTGCCCTAGAATTTGGCGCAAAATGAACTTTAAGCATCAATACCTCATAAAAAAAATGGCCCCGAAGGCATGTAATAAATTACAGCATTCAAGGCCATTAATCTAGTTATCTATATTTATCTTTGATAAGATAGCTTTAAAGCAACTGTTCTTCCAGGCTTAACATAAGCATATCTATCACCCTTAAATCCGGCTTCTGTACCAGTTCCACCACCTGTGGAAGGAGCATCAGTACCTCGTGTCTGAACATACTCATCAGTAAGATTTCTACCAACTAGAGCAAGTTTCCATCCCTTGTCTGGTGAAGATAAATAAACACCTGCGTCAATAGTTTCATAATCAGGTTGATACGCATCAGGAATAACATCATTAAGTTTATACTTAGTTGAATATTTCATATTTGCATTAAAACCAAACTCAAGACCACTATTAAGCATTGTATTATAATTAACACCTAAGTTTGCCCTATTTTCAGGAGCAAGAGCTCTTTTACTTCCGTTTAGATTTTGAAGAACTAAACCACCGTCAGGAATATTACATCCCTCAGAAGGTAATTGACCACCTGCACATGGACCAACAAACTTAACATAATTTGAGTCATTATATCCATAAGCAGCAGTTAATCTTAAACCATCAATTGTCTGTGGCATATAAGTCATTTGAAGCTCAAAACCTTGAGACTCAGACTCTTCAGCATTCAAAGTTCTGTATGCAAAAGTCGCTGAATTAAAATAATTCAATTGAAGATCATCATATTCGTATGAATAAACATCAAAGTTTACTTCAAGACTTCCATCCGCAACAAGCGCTTTAACACCAGCCTCAAAACCACTTACATTCTCTGGTTCATAAGTAATATCTCCAATTGGGTCAGCATTTAATGTACTATCGATAGAACCATTATCGAAACCACCTGACTTCCAACCCTCTTTATAAGCTATAAAGTAAGTAAGAGTATCCGTAGGCTGATATCTGAATGTAACCTCTGGCACAAAATCATCGAATGATTGATCAGCTGCTAAAATTCTATCTTGAACAAACAGGAAATCAAAAGCAGGGTTTACATAAGGTTGGGTAAAGTATGAGTCTTTCTTCTCATCAATATAACGACCACCAGCTGTTAGTTGCATTGTATCGTTAATATCCCATATAATTTCACCGTAAACTGAAAATGTTTCTCCATCTGTTTCAGATACTTTATCGTATGCAACATATCTATCTGATGGGTCAGCAGCTGAATTTTCTGCTCCAGCAAACATAACCTCTTGAATGAAGTATCTTTCAGTTTCTTGCCAATAAGCGCCAAGCGCCCAGTTTAATGATCCACCATCTGTTGAAACCCATTTAAGCTCCATAGATGTATTTTCAAATTCATTATACTCACCAGCAAACACACTAGTTGCTGCGTTATAATCAGCATCAATTACCCAGGCAACTTCCTGTTCATGCATATTAAGGATTGCAGTTAGTTGTGAGTTATCAAAATCATGCTCAAGTTTTGCTGTATAGATTTTTGACTCATACTGATCTCCAAGGCCTCCACCGAAGACACCAGCGGTATCATAATCATTAGCAAAAGAAGGAGGAATGTTATTAAGACCTGTTCTTCTATCTTTATTACAATCTCCACCTAATGGATTTGGATTTGGAACTCCACCAGTATTAATTTGAGGAGTATCACCTAGATAACAACTAAATAATTCAGCTACAGTAGCAGAAGCAACAAAGGTTTCTGCCATACTTGCCTTTAATGTCAAAGTTGTTCTTTCAGTTAATTCACCTTTTAAAGTCAGTCTTGCAAAACTCTCTTCAGTAGCAGGATAATATTTTTGAGTTGGAGCAGGATTAAAATGCTGAGTTGCAACAAAACCATTTGCTGCATCTAAGGTAGTATAAGTCGAGTCACCTGCAACATTTTGAATCCACCCTTCATCCATATTACTTTCATATAATGCTAAACGTGCACCCCACGTGTCACTTATAGGTCCTGAAATCACAAATTCATATGTATCTGTTTTATATTCAAACTCATGACCAACACTTAAATTAAGTTCAAATTCATCTGTTGGATCATTTGTTATTACTGAAACAGCACCTGCAGTAGCATTCTTACCAAAATAAAGAGCTTGCGGACCCTTTAATATGGCCACTTGTTGTGTATCAAATAAACCTTCATTAATTACCCTGCCTTGAGGAAAATAAACATTATCAATCATAACAGCAACTGACTGCTCAATACCCAAACTACCTGGACTTGATGCAATACCTCTGATAGCGATTTGAACACCACTACCACTGTTAATTCTATTAATTTCAAGTGAAGCTGATGAAGCTGCCAAATCGTCTAAAGTATTAATATTTAGATTTTCCATTTCCTCTTCAGTGTAAGCAGTAATGGCAACTGGAATATCTCTAATTGACTCATCCTTAGCTCTTGCAGTAACAACTATTTCTTCAATGTCGCCTGAGATTGTTTCTTGAGCAATAGCAGGACTAAATCCTAATACTAATGCAAATACTAATATAAATAATGAATTTTTGCTCATTAATACCCTCCCCTATAATTTTTTAGTTTTTGAATTAAAATTCAATACCATTGTGCTTTATTTAAGATTGAAATACAATATATTTATAATTTAAATAAATTAAACTACTGTTAAATAATAAAAATTAGAAAAAATGACTTTTTCAGGATTAACAGATGATAGATTAGCACTTAAACCAAATGATTCTGATTCAGTAGACTCTCCTGAGGATATGGTGCCTTGGGAGGAAGTAGAAAAAAAAAGTAGAAATTTTTGGAGAAGAAACATTAAGTGATTTTGCTGATCAAAACCTTGAAAGAGCTGGCGCTCAGCAACTTGATTTTCATTCAAGTGGTTTTAATGGTGCTTATCTCTTTGGACAGAAAAATCGTGTACAATAATTTCATAACTTTATAGATAGATATATCTATAAAAGATAATTTTAAGACATACGGAGAATAAAATGCGATTAATCTTTAAGACAATAATTCTAAGTTTACTTATATTAGTTTCTTTTCATACCAATGCTAAACTTGGATTTGTAGGAATAGGCGTTTCCGATATTCAAAAATCAACAAAATTTTATCAAGACATACTTGGTCTAGATGTTATTGGAACCTATGATGATATAACAGTAGATAACGCAGACGGATCTGAAAGTTTTCTTGATGAGGTTGTTCTTGGATATAGTAATAAACCAGGGACTTTGTTAGTACTAATGAATTGGCCAAAAGATGAAAAAAAATATGATGGTGATAATGTAAAAATCGTTTTTGAAGTAGAGAATGCAAAAGAAGTTATGAAAAAAATTAAAAAAGCTGGTGGTAAAATAGATAGAGAAGCCTTACCTCACTATACAATAGAAGGTGGTCTAGTTGGGCTTGGTCGTGATCTTGATAATTATGTTATTGAAATTATTCAATGGAAAGCGGACTGAAATTGTTATTTAAACAGTTTAAACATATAGAAATATCAGCTTATTTTAAGTTCTGACTCAAATTCATCAACAGTATAAGATCTCATAAAGCGAGTATCGAAAATTTTTTCTTCATCCTCTCTAATTTCTTTTGCAATATCTGGTTCACTTAACTTTTCTCCGCAAGCCTTAAAAGTTTCTTCATCAGGATACCAAACCTCCATTAAAACATCATATTCAGGGTCAGTTAAGTTTCCTGATCTGTCAATTAATGGATTTATAAAACGTCTAACATATTTAATTGCAAAACCATTAAGATATTTTTCACCAATAACTCTATGATTATTCTCATAGTAATCTCTAAATTCTGAAACAGTCATGCCAGGTCTTCTTTTCATAAGCATTATTACTTTAATCATCATAAACTCACCAAAATATTTATTTTTATATTATAGCTTTTTCACTCTTTAGAAGAGAAATTTTTTTATCAATACCACCTTTTGCACTATAACCACCAATTTTACCATTGGATCCGATAACTCTATGACAAGGAATTCTAATCGGATAAGGATTTTTTCCACAAGCATTTGCTACAGCTCTATATGCCCTTGGCTTATCAATTTTTTTGGCTAAATCTTTATAAGTTAGAGTGCTTCCTCTAGGAATTTTTTTTATTTCATTCCAAACTTTTTTTTGAAAATCAGTTCCTATTAATTCCTCCTTAGTCATAGGTAGAGCCATTAACTAACTCTATATCATCTTTTCTATATTTAAACTTTAACAACAACCTTTCCAATATTACTTCCGATAAAAAGTTTAGAATAGGCAGAAACCAAATTTTCTAAACCATCAGTAATTTCAATAGGCAATTTTAAAAGACCTTCGTTATCCCATTTCTCTAAAATTGGGTTTATTTCAGCTTCTCTATGATAAAAATCTGGTGAGAAGAAACCCTCAAATCTTAGCCTTTTCATTAAAATAAGGTCATAGTTATATGGTCCTGGTAAACGTTCCTTGGAGGCATAATTTTCTAATAAACCACACACGGCAATTACACCAAAATTTGACATATTTTCTAAAACAGCATCTAAAGTTGAACCAGCCACATTATCAAAATAAACGTTCACTCCCTCAGGACAAAGATCTTTTAATTTATTTGATATATTTTCAGTTTTATAATTTATAGCACCATCAAAACCATAATCATTGCAAATTAGGTTGCATTTTTCATCGCTTCCTGTAATTCCAATAACTTTACAACCTGCAATTTTGGCAATTTGTCCTGCCATTAGTCCTGTGCAACCAGCAGCAGCTGATACAACAAAAGTATCACCAGCCTTAACTCTACCTGTATTAATAACACCTACATAAGCAGTCCATCCATTAGCGCCATAAACGCCTACATAATCTACTAAATCAATATTGCTAGTATCAACCTTACTTGGATACATTGAGGTTGGATCTACCAATGAATAATCTGACCATTGGCCATATGACCTTAGAACATCACCTTTCTTATACTCTGGATGATTACTCTCTATAACTTCACCTAAAACTGTTCCCATTAATTTTTCACCAACAGGAATTGGTGGTTGATATGAATCTTCTCTTTCTGTCATATACATTCTTGTTCCTGCATCCATTGAGAGATATTTATTTTTCGTAGCAAAACAACCTTTAGGAATAATTAGTTTGCTCTCCTCTTTTATTTCAAGGGCATTCTCAAAATCATTTCCTTCGGGTAATTTTTTCATAACCCAAAATCTATTATTCACTTCAATTTCAATCATTTTTTCTTCCCATTCTAAGCTCAATTCAATGTTACTATTATATAAGATATTGGAATTACAACAAACCACAAACCAAATGCAAAAAATAAAGATTTATAATCTAATCTTCTTAAATCTCTAATATTTGATTGTGATCCAATACAAAAAAGTCCAAAAAGCAATATGTACTGGCTAATTATTTTAAAAATTAAAATAATATTTTCTTCAAAATTCAAAACTGAACCCGACAAAATTGCTAATAAAAAAAATATAATAAATTTTGGAAAACTAATCTTTGATTGAACATTTTTAAAAAGAATTCCTGAAATTAATAGCAAAGGAATAATCCAAAGTGTTCTAAAAACTTTTAATGTTGCTGCTACTTGAGCAGACTCATTACTAAATAAAAGGGCCGAAGCAATCACTGAGCTTGTATCATGTATAGCCAAGGCAGACCAAACACCAAATTGATAATTATTTAAATTCAGATAATGGCCAAGAATAGGAAAAAAAAATATCGCTATCGCATTTAATAAGAAAACAATACTAACTGCAGAAAAAACTTGTTCTGGCCTAGCCTTAACTATTGGAGCAACAGCAGCAATTGCAGTTCCGCCACAAATTGCTGATCCTGCAGTTAATAAATAAGTAATATTTTTTTCAATTTTAAAAACTTTACTAAAAAAAAGACCGAGCAAGAATACTAAAATAACAAATAATGAAATCCAAATAAAGTAATCTAAACCGATGTTAATTGCGTACGAAATATTTATGGTAAATCCTAAAAAAACAATTCCTAATTGAAGAGGAATTGATCCGATTTTTATAGATACAAATTCTTTTGATGGTTTTAAAAAAAATGAAAAAATCACACCTAAAATAATTGATAATACGGCATTAGATGTGAGAAAAATAACAACTAGTGATAGTAACAAAAAAAAATTAATAGTTTTGGTTTTATAAACCAGCTGTTTGTCCTCCATCAACCGGTATTAACTGACCTGTGATAAATCTAGAGGAGTCTGATGCAAAAAAAACCATAACTGGAGCTAAATCTTTATCTGGATCTCCATATTCTTGACCGAGAGAAATAGGTACAGAATTCCTCCAATGAGATGCAATATTTTCCTCTTTAGTTGATCTCTCTCTTGCAGCATAATACATCGGTGTAGCCATAGCTGGGAGAATAGCATTAACCCTTATGTTATCTTTTCCCCATGTACCTGATGCTGTTCTTGTCCATGAGTGAACTGCACCTTTAGCTGCTGAATAAGCTGATGCACTTGGTTCAGGTCTTAGACCAGAAATAGAACCGAAATTTATTATGGAACCCCCACCACTTTTTTTCATATGTTTATATGCTGTCTGATTTGTAAGCATTGTACCTTTGACATTTATTGAAAACATTAAATCCCAATCCTCAACACTAACATTTGATGCATCGGATCCTCTTTGTATAGCCGCAGGGTGAGCAAGGACATCTAAACCTCCAAGTATTTTAACGGCTTTAGAGAAAGACTTTTCAACACTTGACTTATCGGAAACATCAACATGAAGATAGGAGGATTTTCCAGGTCCGTTCTGATTAGCTTTATTAGAAACTTTCTCACCAGAGTCATCTGAAACATCCATCCCAACAACATTAGCTCCAGCTTCAACATAGGCTTTTAAAGTGGCCTCTCCCATTCCTCTTGCTGATCCTGTTACTATTATTTTTTTATTTAATAAATCCATTATTTACACCCCTACTTAAAAATATTAATTAAAAATATATTTCCATCCACCCATTCATTATCTTGAAGCCTTAAATCAAAATTTTCACAAATATTAATTATGAAATTATTTTTTTTACATAAATTTTTAATATAATTTATTGAGTGAGTATATCTTCCACTTTTCTGAAGATTATAGTTTCCATTTTTTTGGTTTTCTATTGTAAAAATAATCCAAGATTCTTTTTTTGAACGTATTTTAATTAATTCAAAAATCTTATCTAATTTCCCAGTATAAATAAAAACATCTGCAGCAATAAATAGATCATATTGAATTTTTTTCTCTTGCAAAAAATCTATAAAATTACTTTTTACTAGATGATCATATATATTTTTTTGTTTTGCTTTTTCTAGCATATTTGCCGATAAATCGACTCCAACAAGATTATCGCATATATTCTTTAGAAAATTTCCATTCAACCCAGTTCCACAGCCTAGATCAATAATATTTTCAAAAATTTTATTTTTATCAAAATTTTCTCTAATAATTTTTTTAATAAATCTTGGTCCAGAATAATTTAAAATATTTATGAGATGTTCGTCAAACCTGCCAGCGTATGAATCAAAAACATCCTCTATAAAATCATCTGGAGATGTTTCAGGACAATTGCCCTCCAAAATATCAATTTGATGTTTTATTTTAGTTGAATCTGGATAAAATTCTAAATATTTTTTAAAATTTTTAATTGAATCATCTATTTTTCCAAGATTCTTTTGAGAAATTCCCAATTCTATATAAATTTGTGAAGAATTATTATTTATTGATAATGCCTTTAAGGCATAATTTTCTGATTCATTGTAATTTCCAATTTCATTGTAAAGTTGAGATAAGTTAAAAAATCCAAAAAAATAACTATTATCTATTTGAAGTGTTTTTTTATATAATTTTTCAGCTTCTTTATATCTTTTTAGTTGTCTAAGAATATTGGCCTTATTATTATATGCATTGAGGTCATTAGGTTTAATCTTAATAGCTTTATCATAGTTCAACAAAGCTTCATTATTTCTTCCTAGAGCTCTTAAAATAACACCTTTCAAATTATAGGCCTGATTATTATTTTCATTTATCTTTATATATTTATTTACAGAATTTAGAGCTCTTTGAAAATTTTTACTATTGTATAAATCTACTATGTCTTCGATTTTTATTTTCATGATATTAAATTTAATTAATTACTTAATTTGAAAAGGATCTTTAATGTTTTTTTGTTTTTTTAATAAAGGATTATCAAACAAACATTGCTCTACTAAAACTGTATCAAAAAAAGCATGAAGTTCGATAATCTTTCCATCACGAATTGTAAAAATTTCACAGTAGGTTTGTTCATAGTCCTCACCATTTTTACAAAGACCTCCGCCCTTCATTACACCAACAACTCTGTCACCTTCAGCGGCAATAATTTTCCATTCTTTTGATAATTTTACTTTTTCTGGAATTAATTTTTCTAATAATTTTTGAGCAATCATTCCGTTACAACAAGCATCTTTCCCATAAATTCTTCCAGATACTGGTGTGCTACCTAGCATATTATAAACAACATCTTCATGATGCATATCATATATGGTTTCAAAATCACTATCAGCTAATGCTTTATACCATTTTTCAATAAGTTCTTTATTTTGTTTAACAATCATTTTAGCTTAAACGATGAAGAGCACATATTTTATTACCTGCTGGATCACGCAAATAAGCTAAATAAATATTTGAGTCTTCTCTAACCCCTGGTGGATCCTCACAAGTAGATCCTCCATTTTCTAAACCTGCAGCATGCCATGCATCGCCTAATTCTTGGCTATCTACTGAAAAACCTACTGTGCTTCCATTGCCGGGTCCCGCAGAATTACCATCAATTGGAACACTTATAGCAAAAATTCCACTTTTAGTTGCATAAAAGCAACGACCCTTAGGATCTATTACCCCAGGAGCATAACCAATAGCTCCTAGAACAGCATCATAAAACTTTTTTGACTCTTCAATATTATTTGCACCGACCATTACATGACTAAACATTCTTTTCTCCATTAAAATTTAAATAAAATATTATACAATTAAAAAATAAAGACTATCTATTTATAACTCTAAAAGATCTCTCTTCGGCAATTTTTCTTAATTTATCATCAGGATTTACAGCTATTGGAACACCGCAAACATCAAACATTGGTAAATCATTAATTGAGTCTGAATAAAAAATAGATTGATTAACTTTCAATCCATTATCTAAACACCATTTTTCTACTGCCTTTACTTTTCCATTACTAAAAGCAGGCTCACCTAATAAATGTCCTGTAAAAATATTATTCTTTAATTCTGCTGAGGTTCCGATGCCAAAATCTATTTTAAAAAAATTTGTAAAACCATGGACAAGATAATCATGTGACCCTGAGGCAATTAGAACTTTATCCGCAGTTTCTGCTTCACTAAGTAACTCATTAGTTAATTTGTCAGTTAAATTATTAATATTTTTTTGAATAAACTCATTCACATAGTTATCTACTCTTGCTTTTGTCATTCCTATAATCGGACTTTGAATGAAATTTGAATATTCTTCAAAATCAAGAGCACCTTTACGATATCTTTGATCAAATTCATCAAGTTTTGATTTAGGATCCTTAATTAGTCCTTTTAAGAACAAAAAATTTATCCATTCTCTCTCACAATCACCACTAAGAAGTGTGTCATCTAAATCAAAAATTATAAATTTCATTTAAAATGCCAATTTGTAAATATTTGAGTATTTATTCACCGTATAAATTAGTAAAAGATCTTTTTGCAAATTTCCATTCTCCATCCTCAATAATACAAATATCATCATATTGTCCACAAGGTCTTAACTCTTTACCATCCGGTAAAACAGCAGCTTCAATAGTATAGCTTCTCATTTCAGCTTCATTACCATTTATTTTTATATATCCTGGCTGAGCAATCATATGAACAAAAGGGTATCCTTTCATAGCTTCAGTCCAAATATTAATTATATTTTGCCTACCCTCATTTTTTATATTCAAGTGGGGTATTTCCCAGATAGCGTTTTTTGACCAAGTACTACCCCAAATTTTTGGGTCTCTTTGATTAACACCATCGCAATATCTATCCAATAGCTCTCTAATGAAAACTTTTGCTTCTAATTCAGTCATATAATTCCCTCGTTTTTCTAGTAATGAAAAAATCATACTAAACTAGCAGCTTTAAGTAAAAATATTTGTAAATTATCAACATTGATTCACTTAAAAAATTGAAATTTCTTTATAGGATATATAATTTATCTTGAAATAAACTTAATTTAATATAAAAAATTTATGTACAAAATTGTTAAATAAATGATAATTGAAACATGAGTGAAATTAAACAAAATAAACAAAATTTAAAAATAGTAAAAAATGGCGAGGGTAGATCACCTGATACTAGTTATACAGAATATCTTTCACAGGATAGTAAAAAAGTTCCTGAATTTATGGTTGAAGAAAACTTCGAATTTCTTGGATCTGAAGATATTGACACTTCAAGATATATTTCTAGAGAGTTCTTCGAAAAAGAAAAGGATTGTATGTGGACCAGAGTATGGCAGTTTGCATGCAGAGTTGAGGACATACCTGAGGTAGGCGATAGTCTTGTATATGATATTTTAGATTGGTCTTTTTTAATTGTAAGGTCGGATAAAGATACTATTAAAGCTTTTTATAATAGTTGCCTTCATAGAGGTAGAAGATTAAAATCTGAAAGAGGTTTTGGTGATCAATTAGAGTGCCCCTTTCATGGTTTTTGTTGGCATTTGGATGGAACTCATAAATTTACTCCTGCAGCATGGGATTTCCCGCACATAAAAGATAGAGACTTTAATTTACCTGAAGTGAGACTTGAAATATGGCAAGGTTTTGTATTTATAAATATGGATGATAATGCAGTTTCTCTTGAAGAATACCTAGCCCCTATTCCTGAACATCATAAAAGATGGGACCTAGGAAACTGTAAAAAAGTTGTTCACGTTTCAAAAGTTGTTCAAGGTAATTGGAAAACTGTTCAAGAAGCCTTTATGGAGTCTTTTCATGCAACATTAATTCATCCTGAAATATTACCATTCCAAGCAGATGAAAATGCTAGATATGATATTTATGGTGACCATATGAATAGAAATATTGCTTTAACGGGAAAGCCTAGCCCAAATCTTAAAAATGTTGATGAACAAGAAATTTTAGATACCATTTTTTATGGTTCTGGACGAATGGCTGCTGATGACAAAATCATTGTTCCTGAAGGAGAGGAAGCAAGAAAAGTTGCTGCACAAGCTATGAGAGATGCTTTTGCAGAAGCAGATGGTCATGATTATTCTGATAAATCTGATGCTGAAATGCTTGACGCAATTGTTTATAATGTTTTCCCAAATTTTTCACCTTGGGGAGGATTTCCAAGAAATCTTATTTATCGTTTCAGGCCTAATGGTAATAGAGAAGACTCCGCAATAATGGAGGCAATGTTTTTACAGAGAAATCATGTAGACCCTGAAAAGCAAGAACCATATGAACCTATTCCAATTCATTATCTCTCTGAAGATGAAAATTGGGATGATGCTGAAGAACTAACTGGTATTGGTTATATATTTGATCAAGATATGAGCAATATTCCTGAAGTTGAAAAAGGAATAAGGACAAATAAACGTGGAAAATTGACTTATGCTAATTACCAAGAAAGTAGGTTAAGACATTGGCATAGAACTATTGATAAATATATTGCAAAGGGTCCTTTTAAACCATAGAAGAAAACTATGACCTGTAAGACCTTATACCTGTAAAAGATTTATAGTAATTTTGAATAAAAGCTAGGTCCTGTTCATTATCTCCTGTGGGATTGAAAATTTTTCCTATACCTATGCTTTTAGTAGGTGCATCTATAGAAATTAATAGTATTTTTGACTGAGTTTGTTTCGCGATTCTAAGAAAACCTGTCTTCCATCTTTTTACTTTTTTTCTTGTACCCTCTGGTGTCATTGCAATAACAATACTTTTTTCTTTTTTTACTATCTCAACAACATTCTCAATTAAAGTTGAAGGATTATCTCTGTATACAGGAATTCCCCCCAACCATTTAAAAAAACTCTTAAAACCAGGCTTAAAAATTGAATGCTTACCTAGCCACCTAAGTTTAATATTTAGTCCAAAAATTGCCAAAATTGCTAAAATAAAATCCCAATTAGAAGTGTGAGGTGCTGCAATTATAATAATTCTCTCTTCATCTGGAACCTCGCCCTTAATGGCCCAACCAGAAATATTTATTCCAAATCTAGCAATTTTTCTTAAAAATATAGATCGGCTTCCTCTTAATCTCTCAGGGATTTGACTTTCAGATATTCTTATAACTTTTTTTGACAATTCTTCCTCAAAATAAATTAAATGAAATTTTTTTTAATGATTCCACCAAGCCATATCAGAAAAAGCTCTAATATCAATCTCATGTGTCCATGTTGATCTGTGTTGTTTATAAAGATGAAAATATGTATCCGCAACATTCTCTGGAAGAACAAGACCATCGTTTTCCATCCCCTTTGTTTCTCTTAATTTTTGGTATAATTCTGGACCTAAAACCTTTCCAAGAGTATCAGGTGCATCAACCATCCCATCAATAACAATATGGACGATATGAATTCCCTTTTCAGAGAATTCAGCATTTAATGATTGGCAAAGCATTCTTCTACCACCCATTGCAGAAGCATGGGAATGTTGATTTTTATTTCCTCGCATTGCGGCTGTTGCTGAAGTAACAAGGATTGTTCCTTTTTTTCTTTTTTCCATAATAGGACAAATAGATTTCGCTAGTCTAAATAATCCAAGATTAGCAACCTTCCAACCCCACTCGAACTCTTTTAAAGTGGTTTCATGAAGAAGCTTCATTCCGGCTTGAGCACCTAAATTATAAACAACCACATCTATAGGGCCAATATTGGTTTCAATATTTTCTATAAGATCCTCAATAACATCGTCTTTTATAATATCAATTAGAAACCCAGAGGCAGAACCACCATTATCCTCAATATTTTTAACTAGATTATTGAGACCTTTTTCATCAGTTCTACGACAAATACACAGATGAAAGCCCTCTTTGGAGAACTTTTTAGCAACATTACCGCCTATTCCTGCACCAGCTCCTAAAACTAGACATACTGGTTTCATTTTTTTTACAAAGGGTGAATTTCACCATTCCATTTATAGAAATTTCCTGAGTCTTCTTTTTTCAACCCAGACAAAACATTTCTAATACCAGATGCGCTTTCCTCGGCAGTTATTTCTGCAGCAGGCCCACCCATATCTGTTTGAACCCATCCTGGGTGCATGATAGATACTATTATAGGATCTTCGGCCCAATCAAGTGCTAGAATTTGACCAACTTTGCTTACCGCTGCTTTAGTTGTTGAGTAAACATACATTCCACCCATTGGCCAAGTGGAGGCTGCCAATTGACTTGATAAAATCATAAGATTTCCATTTCCAGAAGCAGATAAATTATCTTTAAAAGATCGCGCAACCAAAAGTGGACCAATAGTATTTATATTTAATGTTCTATGCCATTCATCAAGATCGACATTATCAATTGTTTGATTTTCAGGCATTCCACCAACATAACCAGCAACAATAATAATGCTATCAATAGCATCTTTACCAATACGACTCGCTGCAGATTCTATGGATGATGGCTCAGCGATATCTAGTTCTTCAATTCTAATATTATCTGATCCTGATGATAATTCATCAAGTTGCGACGCAGCACCAAGATCTCTTGCGCAAGCTATAACTGTATTACCTTCATCAGCATATTGTTTAGTTAATTCTAGACCAATTCCTCGTGTTGCTCCAACAATCATGACAGTAGACATTTTCTCCTCCAATAAAAATTCTTAGTTACCTTACTTTGAAATACTTAAAATAAAAATAGATAATATTATTAATTCAATAAATTTTTATTTTTTTTAAGAGAAAATTTTAACTTACTTTCCCTATATATAACTATATCTGCCTGGCCAGGCATCTCATCTAATATATGTCTGGTAAGCCTTTCATAATGCATTATGAAATTTTTAATTTGATTTTTAGTCATGATATTTTTCAATAATTTTTTATCCTTTACTCCTTTAGACATAGTTTTTTCTTGAAGCCATCTATTCTCATAAACACTCTCCATTTTTTCCACCTGAATAAAAATCAATTTATCAAACCTATTAAATAAACTTTGATATTCCCTTGCTAATTCATTATTACTCCACTTTGCCCAAATTTGTTCAGGGTCCTTTTCCTTCTCTAATTTATTTAAAGGTGGTCTCCATTTATTCTTGGGTATAGGTTTGGCACCACCAAACCATGCATCAAAAAAAATAAAATCAGGCATGCCCTTATATTTCTGCCAATCTTTTTTTGGAAAATGTTTATCTTGAATTTTGGAAAAGGAAGGAATGTAAGTGATAGTGCTAGGCTTAGCTTTAAATAGATTATTAATTGTCCTAATACCTAAATCAATATCATGTGTACCTGGTACGCCTCTTACACTGCAAAGAGGATGAATTTTTTTTGCAATTTTATCCCTTTCATTTTTTGTTTTATAAATATCATCTATAGAAAAACCGACCACCTTTCTTTTAAATATATCTTTCAAAATTTGTTGTATAAATAATGAAAGCGTAGTTTTACCTGAGCCCTGTCCACCAGTTAATCCTATTAAATATGGAGTATTTTTTCTATTAAATGAATTTAAATAAAAGGATAATGGGATAACAATTTCTAAGAAGAAATCATCAGAAATATCTTCAATATATAGCTCTTTAGCTAATCTAATAAGACCTGGTTTTGACTCAGTTAAAATTTTTTTAAAATCATCTTTTTTTGACAAAGTTAAATTCATTTTTAAAATTTATCTAGACCTCAATAAAAGGATCTAGAACATTTGGAACTTGAATATTTTCAGGTAAATTATCTCTTCCAATCCAATCATCTATAACTTGATGATAATAATAAATTCTTCTTTCTTGATAATTTAATGGCATAGACTCAAAAACTCCAGCGTCATGAGATCTTTGCATAGGTTCTAGATTTTGAAAATCTTCATCCATAATGGAGTCAAATGAAGTCTCTTGCTCATTCCAATAATCAGGTTTTTCATCTCCAGGCCATTTAGGTGCTAACTGCGTCCACTCAAATTCTGTTTCCCTAAGTCCCTTTGGCCAAAATAGAATTGCTGGATAACCTGAAGTATCGGTTGGTGTAATAAAGTTTGGAAACATTCCATACGCAACATTTGTTTGAGCATGAATCTTATCACATGTCTCTATGTATGGAACGTAATCAGACTCCTCTGCACCTAAAAATCCTCCATCTAAATTCATTTTCTTAGGAGTAACCATTCTCGAATGACCATTTTTTAATAATCCTGCTGCCATGGCATTACCATCAAGTAAAATATTTACAGTATCCTTATGGATAGTTGGAGCATGATAGACCTCCATAAAAGCATCTAAACATGTTTTCCAATTAGCTTTAACTGTTACACTTTTTTTATAAACTGTTATTAAATCTGAGCTATTAAAGCACTCTAACTCTTTAGCAACTGGATTAAGAAAATCAATTAAATCTCCAGGATCATTGTCAGATAAAGAAATATAAACCCATCCACCCCATGTATCACAGAAAACCTTTTTAAGTTTCTTACAAGAAATATCAAAATCCTTAAAGTCCCTCATATCAGGAACTTTTACTAGATCTCCGCTTAAATCATATGTCCAGCTATGATATTGGCAACGTAATAAATTAGTATTGCCCATACTATTTCTCACAACAGGAGCGCCTCTATGCATGCATGTATTATAAAATGCCTTAATAGATAGATCTTTTTGTCTAACAACTAAAATATCCTTATTAAGTTTATTCCAAATTTTATAATCTCCTGGATTAGGGATCTCATCTTCCCTAAAAACCATCAACCAGGACTTATAAAAAATTTTCCTCATTTCAAGATTGTATAAATTTTGATCAGTATACCTCTTGCCAGGAATTTCTGGGAGTTTTGGAAAATCTTCGGGAGGTGAATTTCTAGTCCTCTCATAATCTATTTTATCCCATATCTCTTGAATTTTTTTAGCATCCATAACCTAAACTCCCTTCCAGTAAGTTACTATAAATTTACTTTAATACAAGAAAATTGCCTAAGTATTAAATCCTATGTTCCGCAGAATGTCTTGTATGGTTTATTTGTTATAGGTGCTGGTAAGGTGTATTTTTCAGAATTTGGTTTTTCGTTATATGGATTAACCAAAATATCGTAAAATTCATGGAAGGGCTGAAAGTTTTTTTCGAATAATGCTTTAGACAAAACATCCTCAACAATATGATTCCTTGGAATATAGAGTGGATTATTTTTTTTCATTTTTAATGAAAAAGATTCATCTAACTTACTATCCTCTTTAATTCTACTTTTCCATTTGAAAACCCATTTATTAATTTTTTCTTTTGATTTAAACAATTTATAAAATAAATTTTCATTACCAATTATAAGCTCAGACAAGTATCTGAAGGTTAGAGTAAAATCAGCATCATTCTCATTCATTATATCTAAAAGGTTATTTAATAATTTTAGATCGTCATTTTTAATAACTGTAATACCAATTTTTTTTGCCATTATTTTAAGCCACTCTTGCTCATAGGAGGATTTAACTGAGGTTATTTTTTCTGATAATAATTGAATAGCCTTATCTTGATCTTTATCTATCAAGGGAATTAATGTTTCAGCAAATCTTGCTAGATTCCATGATAGAATTAATGGTTGGTTCGAATAGGCATAACGTCCTTGAGTATCTATTGAGCTAAAAAAAGTATTTGGGTCATATCTGTCTATAAAAGCGCAAGGTCCATAATCAATTGTTTCTCCCGAAATTGTCATATTATCAGTATTCATTACACCATGAATAAATCCTATACTCATCCATTTTGAAATTAAGCTTATTTGAGAATCACAAACAGCTTCAAAAAATTCTAAATATTTATTCTTTTTCCCGGGTAATTTTAAATAATGACGATTAATTGAATAATCAGCCAAATCTCGAATTTTTTTTAAGTCTCCTGTTGTACTGGCATATTGAAATGTTCCTATCCTAATATGACTTGAAGCCACCCTAGTTAAAATACCTCCAGGCAAACTACTCTCTCTAAAAACATCCTCGCCTGTAGAAACTGCAGCTAAAGCTCTTGTTGTAGGAATACCTAAAGAATACATAGATTCACTTATAAGGTACTCCCTTAAAACAGGTCCAAGAGATGACTTGCCATCACCACCTCTTGAAAAAACAGTTCTACCAGAACCTTTTAATTGAATATCCCTTCTTATTTTCTTTTTGTCTATCACTTCGCCTAACAAAATAGCCCTTCCATCGCCAAGCAGAGGAGAAAAACCTCCAAACTGATGTCCTGAATATGCCTGAGAAATAGGCCTTGAACCATTGGGAACATTATTTCCTGAAAAAATAGAGAGACCCTCATCAGAGTCTAATTTAACCCACTCAGAGCCAAGATCTTGAGCAAGCTCTAAATTAAACTTTATTAAAAATGGGGAAGGCGAATTGTTGGCCATAGAGGACTCATAAAAACCCTTTAATTCATTAGCAAAGGTGTTCTCAAAGTTTAGTTTCAACATTTTAACCCTAAATTACTTAAATTCTGATAATCGTTCAATTGTATCTTTTATTTTAGGATACTCTTTATCAAGTTCTGCTCTCAGGGCTTCATCTAAACCCAAGCCAGATTGGGCTAAATTATATAGATCCTTAAAAGCAGTAACAGCCTCTTGAGAGTTGGAAGAAATTTGAGAAGATATTTTATCAACCAAACTATCCAAATCTTCTTTATTTTTCTCTGCCCTATTTGCAAGTCCAACCCTTACGGCCTCATCTCCTAAAATAATTCTTGCGGAATAAGACATCTCTTTTGCTAAACGAACTCCCACAGCTTGCGATAGAGTTTGAGACATTCCCCATGTTGGTCTTAAACCAAATTTAGCATGTGTATCACCAAATTTTGTATCATTCGTAGTGAAAATAAAATCACAATGAAGTGCCATTTCTAAAGCACCTGTAAAACAAGCTCCATGAACTTTTGCAATAACTGGACATCTACTTTTTCTAATAGCATTCCATGTTAGCTCTGCAGGTTTATCAAAAATATCTCCAATTTTTCCTGCCTTAGGATCAATTCCTTGGAGAACCTTTAAATCAACGCCAGCTGAGAATGCCCTGCCTGAACCTTCAATAACAATAACAGATATATTGTCGTCATTTTCTGTATTCACAATTAACTGCCTTATACCGTCTAGCATTTCAGGCCTTATAGAATTTAATGCATCTGGTCTATTTAGTATAATTGTTAATACCTGCCCATTCACATTTGTTAATAAATAATCTGTTGGGCTTAAATATTTTTCACTCATTATGATTCCTTTAATTTTTTCTTTCTCTAACCATTGGGAATGCTGGAGGGGAGTCATTAATTTGTATTTTCCCTATACACTCAAAACCATGTCTTTCATAAAGAGACATATTCCTCTCACTTGATGCCTCTAGATAAGCTCTTTCCTTTTTTTCATCAATCATTTTCAAGGCTTCTTTTAAAATAAATGATCCTATGCCAGATCCTTGTTTAAATGGATCAACAGCAATGAAAGCTAAGTACCATGCATCTTTTGGATGATACTCAGAAAACTCCTCAAAAAATTTTAATACATCTTCCAATCTATTATCTGGAATAGACTCAAATGTTGAATGCAAGACAGTATCATCAAATTCAAACCCAGGTGGATGCCATAGTGAAGTGCCGTGAAAATTTTTCTCGGAAAATACAATATTATTTTTAAAAGATTCCTTTGAAAACTCTTCCATCCAAATATCAAAACTCTTCAAAAATGAGTCTGCTGATGGAAAAACCCACCTTAATAAATCGTCATTAGAGAAGCCTAGCTTAAGTACACTTTTCACTTGCTCTTTATCTTTTTCTTCTGCTCTAATGATCTCAGGTAATTTCTTTTCCATTACTGAGCCCTATAAAATATCGTTCTAACAAAAGCTATAGAACCCTGTATCAAAAATAGCATCAAACAAAAAACATAAAAATTTTCTTTAGCCTCAATAAAATCAACAATCATTAGGCCAGAAATTAAAAAATTTACAGCCAACACGCCCATTTGAACTGTAAACAAAGGTAATGGAAATAAGTCTGAATATCCTTGTTTCCTTAAACTAATCACTCTTTTGGGAAAGATGTAAAGCCCTAATACGGAATATAAACACAATATCCAATTAACAACTAACCATGATGTTTCATTATAGATATTACCAAAAACAGCAAATGGTATCAGCGCACAAAACATAGCCCCAATAGAAGAATATGATAATAATTGAATACGAAAATTATCTGGTGCACTGAATCCATCACTTTTTCTACTTAAACCAATTAATATTGCTGAAAAGCCAAGAATACCAAGTGCAATTTCAGCAATTAGTTGTAAAGCATGAAAATTAGGATCCATTAAAAACTAACCAGCAGTTGTATCTAACTCTTCATCCCAATCCTGTTGGCTTATCCATTCACTAAATGGGGTTAACTTAATAGGTATTTCCTTTAAAACTGGTTCCATATCGACTTTGAATGGTTTGTGTTCTGAAACGTTATTAAATCTGTAAAAATCACTCATACTATCAATAAATGCATCTCTATCAGCAGATCTGCCACCCCTATCCTCTTCGGAAGTATCTTTATAAAAAATATCATAAAGACGATTAGAAAAGTTTTCTAAACTCAATTCTTCATATTTAATTGGTCTTCCAAAATGTCCAGATAATAAATCTGCAACTCTTGGTGGAACGAAAACCTCTGGGCCACCAATATTGATACATCTTCCAACAAGATCATCTCTATCAATAGCTGCAATCATAAATTTAGCAACATCGTCAAGACAAATCCAACTGGCTTCCAAGTTAGGATTATGCGGATATGTATATAAATCTTTCTCTAAAATATCTTTTCTTGCCCAATCTGTAAGAAGATTATCCATGAATAAAACTGGTTGAAAAGTCGTTGTCTGAACACCACCTTGCATTAACATATTGACCATTAATCTAACACTATCATAGCCAGCTTGACCAACTTCTCCTAGCTCCTCAGGTGGTCCCCAACAACAAGTATTGTAAATAATACGTCTAACATTTGCTCTTTTAGCAGCACTACCAACAGTTGCCGCAAAATCTAGAGCTTTGTGAGACTCTTCAAATGATGGTCGTGTATAAAAAACAGTATCAGCACCAACGCATGCTTCATAAATTGAATCTGGATCATTATAATCAGCACTTACAATCTCAATTCCATCAAATTTAGACATTCTTTCTGGATTTCTTGTAGTTGCTCTAACACTGTAACCAGCTTTCAGTAATTGTCTTACTTGAGCCAAACCTGGTCTTCCACTTGCACTTAATACTGTTACTAAAGTCATTATTCTCTCCTATAATTTTTATAAAACTTACAATAAAAATCCCTTAATACTTTTATATTAAAACCATTAATAAAGAAAAGTAAACGATAGTCTAAATCTTATTTTGAAAATAAAAATTTCTATTTTTAGCAACTAAAACTATTTTAAGTCTTTAAAAATTTATGCTTAAATAAAAATCTATTTTATAGGGGAATGTAAATGAGTAATGAAAATAATGTTGCAGATAGAATTGCTTTACAAGATGTTATGCTGAGATATGCTGCAGGAGTTGATGAAAGAGATTTTGATCTATATGCATCATGTTTTTTAGAAAATGTTGAAGTTGTAGATTTTGGAGAAGCTCCAATTAATGGAAGAGATGAGTGGGTTGAATATGTAAAAGGTGCGTTGAATAATTATGGACCTACTCAACACATGCTAGGTCCTCAGTTAGCAACAATTGATGGAGATAATGCTCATTGCAGAACAGATGTTCAAGCCCTTCATTATCTAAAACAGCCTGAAGGAGAAATACTTACACTTTGGGCAACTTATGAAACTGATATGGTACGTACTGATGAAGGTTGGAAAATATCCAAACATCGACTTGTATCAAGAGGTATTAGACAACAATAAGAGAGGTATAAAATGAAAAAATATTCAATTATAAGTTTACTTTTGATTAATTTTTTAATTACAGGATTTGCTTATGCTGGAAATTACGATAACACCTCTGAAGAATGGCAAATACAAGCTTATTCAAGCGCAGCTCCAGATTTTATAGGAAATTTTGCTACAATTATTGGTTCAAATGGAAAAGTCATAAGAGAAGGTTCCAATGGCTGGACATGTATGGCGGGTAATGGCAGACCATATCCAAAAAAAGGATGGAAAAATGCTCATGATGCTATGCCTACATGTAATGATAAAGAAGCTATGAAGTGGATGAGTGCCTTCATGAAAAATGAAAAACCTAAACTTGATAAAGATGGTTGGATGTGGATGCTTCATGGTGATGTTGGAGAGGATAATCTTGTTGCAGGTATTTTAAATAAAGAAGACTCTACTCCAGGACAATGGATTGAGTCAGGTCCACACCTAATGTTTATTCCAAAAGATATAAAATCTTTAGATAACTGGAATACTGATTTTACCACTGGAGAACCTTATGTAATGTTCCCTGGAACTATCTATGCACATGTGATGATACCAGTTGAAGGATATTATAAGTACCAAAAAGAATCTGAACCAAAGTAGGTTCATATCATCTGTAATTTCTAGAAATAGATATAGGAGTTAAATAATGAAAACTGTTGAAGTAATTCGTATTACTGAAATACCAGCAGAAATTATTTGGGATGAAATGAAACACTTTGATCGTGTGCTCAGATGGGTTCCTGGAGGGGATAAAAGTACAATTTCTGTTAAGGGTAAAGGCGTAGGAGCAATTAGAGACATAAACCTAATTACCCAAGGATATGTTCAACACGAATTAGTTTCTTATAACGATAATGATTATTCATTTTCTTATAAACTTACAGATGGAAAACCTGTAGGAATGCAAGATTATGTAGTTGTTGCAAAAATTACCCCTATTAATGATCAAGAATCTGAAATTAAATGGACGGGTAAAGTTTCATCAGACAAAAGACTTAAAGAAGATGATGTAGCAGAAGCATTAACTACTGCACTAAATAATATGATTACTGGTTTAATTGCCTTAATAAATGGAAAAAAACCTATATTTGTCGATCAACCCCTTGAAAATTGGCAAAAAATTAACGAATAAAAATTTTTTTAAACTCCTTTATTTATGTTTTTGCCTGCGCTCATTAATTGGAAATCAATCTTTTAAGATTAAAAAGATTTGATGAAGAGTAGAATGAAAGGGACCTTGAAGATTTTTATGACTTAAACAAAGTAGCTTTGATATAAAAGTTTAAAATGTGTTTTCATTAATAAAATTTTCTGCTTTTCTGAAAATTAACTCTTTTCTATCAATATTCATTTTTTCTAATGTTCTTTTCATAAATGACAACCTGTGATTATTTTTGATACTATCAAAATGTTTAGATACAAATCTCCAGTATAGACCGTCAACTACGTCACACCATTCACCTTTTTTATAATTACTCATTTTCAAAATATAATTTGACCCACAAATATATGGTTTTGTTGAAAAAATACCTCCATCTGCATAGGTACCCATTCCATATACATTTGGTACCATTACCCAGTCAGATGAGTCTACATACATCTCCATAAACCATTTATATACTTCCTTTGGATCAATTTCAGATAGCGTCATTAAATTAGAAATAATCATCAGCCTATTTATGTGATGGGTATACCCAAATGAATTTGAAAAATTTATAGCGTCATCAAGAGGTGGAATACCGGTTGTTCCCGAATACCACGTGTTACTTATTTTATTTGAAAAATTAAAAAAATTACTCTTTTCTTGTTGATCGCCTTTGACTTGATAAACCCCTCGAATAAATTCGCGCCAACCAATAATTTGTCTTATAAATCCCTCTGTAGAGTTCAATGGAATTTCGCCGAAATCTGCATGAGTAAGAACTCTAGCAATAATTTCTTTTGGCGTTATTAAACCTAGATTTAAAGAAGGACTCAAAGCACTATGAAACAAAAAATTATCTTCAATCAGAATTGCATCTTCATATGATCCAAAATTTTTAAATTTATTCTTCACAAAATTATCTAAGTTCTTTAGGGCATCCTGTCTTTTTAATGGCATCCATACTTCTGATAATTCCCCTGGATGATCAGAAAAATTAGTACTTATAAAATTTGAAATTTCTTCTATATATTTAGATTTTGAATTTTGGAGTTTCTCAGGTAACTGAATATTTTTTGGAATTTTTTTCCTATTCTCTTCATCAAAAGACCATTTGCCGCCAATAGGTGATTGATTTTCATCAATCAGAATATTTAATTTTTTTCTAATATTTTTATAAAAATTAGCATGACTCAGAGAATTCTTACCATTTGAGTATTTTTTAAATTCTTCCCGTGACTCTAAAAACATCGGAGACCTAAAAATAGTAATTTCTAAATTATTGGTTTCAGAAAAAACTTTCATTCTATTTTCAAAGAATTTATCTTCAATTTCAAAAAATTTAATATGATTAATTTTATTCTTAATTATATATTTTTTAAGCTTTTCTTCGTAGGGAATTGAAAAATCTTCACTAGTGATTTCAGAATAAAAAACATTGAAATGATTTTTAATTAATTCATCTTTTTTTTCCCTCATTGCACATAAAAACATCAAAATTTTTAATTTATGATGCTTTTCATATGTACAAAGATCATAATCTTCGGCCATAAAGATTTGATTTGTATTTAATTTTTTTATTTCATCTAATGGAAATAATTGATTACCTAAAAGTATTAAAAGATCTTTTGATTTCATAATTGGTCTTTCTAATTTTTTAAAATAATTTTTATTGCCAACTGATGACCATTCTTCCTCTGGTGCCACCTGCATCGAGTCTTTTATGAGCCTCAGCAGCGTTCTCTGGCTTTACCGTATCAGCTACTCTGAGGTCAATTAAGCCATCTTCGACTTGTTGACGAAGTTTATCAAGTTTTTCAAAATCACAATTATATTCAGAAACCCATGTGGCGGTAAAATTTATATTCCTTTGAGGCTCTCCAATAAAATTTCTTACTGATGTAAATGAGCCATTATCTTTAACCGCACCAATAGCATTTTCATTTAATAAAGCCCCATCGGCAATACCATCAACACCTGCAGGAAATATTCCTTTAACCTCTTCAACAAAATTTTCTCCCCTTGGAATAATATGATCAACACCAAGATCTTTTAAAAGTTTAATATCACTCTCATTCGAGTCTGCTATTACAATTAAACCATCAGCTTTAGCAAGTTGAATAACATAACCGCCGTAGGCCCCGGGACCACCAGTTACAGCAATAGTCTGGCCTTTTTTTAGATTTAATAAATCCAAAGATAAACGTGCGGTTAATCCATTCATAGGTAAGGTTGCTGCCTCAATAAAAGAGGCATTTTTTGGTATCCTTACAACTGCAAATTGATTCAAAATTAATTGATCACTGTAAGCACCGTGAATGCCATTTGGCATTACCATTCCCATAACACTCTCTCCAACTTTTATTCCTGTTTTAACATTTTTACCAACCTCTGTAACAATTCCTGCGAAATCCATTCCTGGAACACATGGAAGAGAAAAATCTCTAATAAAATGCTTAATTAATCCACTTCTCGAAACAATATCAGTAGGGTTGACTGCGGATGCATAATTTTGAATTTTTATTTCATCAAAGCCAATTGTATTATCAGGAAACTCCATTACCTCTAAAACTTCTGGACCTCCAAATTTTTCAAAACCAACCGCCCTCATAACATTCTCCTTAAAATTAAATATTTATTTTTTAAAATTTTTTAAAATTGTTTTAACATCATAAATGTCATCTCCGTTATACCTTGGTGCATATTTTTTATAAGCGGATATAATTTCATTATTTCTTTTTTCAATATGAACACTATTATATGAATGCGAAACTATTATGTGCTCTTCATTCTTAATTTGTTCTTTTACTACATTAGCAAACTCATCAGCGTTCATACCGCCCTCAACCTCTCCTGTTAAGGGTGTGTCTACATAACCAGGAAATATTGTACCAACATGAATATAGTCAGGAAGATCATCTCTTAAGCTCTCGCTTAAACCAAGTACTGCATGTTTAGATGCTACATAAGCAACTGATTTTGGCACAGCGACAAATAAAGAATTTTCTGAACCAAGATTATAAATGGCAGCACTCGTTCCTTGTTCGATCATTTTTTTGCTAAAAACAGCACATCCATTCCAAACCCCAAAAAAATTAACATCAAAAACTTTTTTAGCTTCTTTAATATTTACTCTGTCAATTCGCCCTCTAGCACCTGAAATACCAGCATTATTAATTAACATGTCAACACTACCAAAATGCCCAACGGTAAATTCAGCAAATTTTTCAACACTTTTAAGGTCCGTCACATCAAGATATGTTTCAGAAGCCTCTATACCTAGATCAATTAAAAATGATACTGCCTCTTTTAGTTTATCTTTTCTAGGTTCTCCAATAACTATTTTTGCGCCCTCATTTCCAAGCGCCTTTGCTAAAGCAAAACCTATTCCAGTAGCACCACCTGTTATTGCTATTACTTTGTCTTTTAAATTTCTCATAACATAACCTATTAAAGCTTACTTATAATTTTTCCTTCGATCAGAAAATTCTCTCACTCTCTTTCGCCATGTTTTATATGAGCGAGGTTTCAAATTATCTCTCATAAGCTCTTTGACTTGCTGATCATTAATTCCATATAAAGATTTTATACTCTTGAAGCTGGTATGATCAGATAATGCTAGTTCAATAATTTCACTTTTTTCACTTTCAGAAAATTTTTTCATTTTAGCTTTTTAATTTCTAGGTATTCAAAACATCAAGATTATAATCTTTAAAGTTTTTACGGAAGTTTTCATTCCATTGGAAAATTTTCTCACAATCCATTTGATATTTTCTTACTGAGTGATACTCATCTCCGTAATACTCGGCACATGCTGCAATTGACTTGGGCGCATCAATCATTTTTAACTACTGAAGATTTGCTTCTTTTTTTCATTACTGCGTCTAACTAACTTTCCTGGAAGTGCTCCAGTATGAGTGCCATTATCAAATATAATCTCACCAGCCTTGATAGTTGTTTCATAACCCTCAGGACGTTGCACTAAGCGTCTTCCTCCTGCTGGTAAATCAAAAATTGCCTCTGGTCTATGTAATCTGAGTGAATCAAAATCGATTATATTAACATCAGCAATCATTCCTTCCTTCAGATAACCTCTATCAAACATACCAAAAGCCTCTGCAGTACTCGATGTAAGTGACTTTACAATAAATTCTAATGAAAGCTTATCACCGCGAGTTCTGTCTCTTCCCCAATGCGTCATAATAAATGTAGGCATACCGGCATCTGCAATCACGCCACAATGAGCACCTCCATCACTAAGACCAAATAATACATTTGGATGTTCCAAAAGTTTTTTGTGAGGCTCTAAATCATATGTATGATATCCCCCTAAAGGTTGATAAAAAAGTTCTTTACCTTCACCTTGAACAAGTAAATCATACATAATTTCCATTACATCAGTATTTTGTTCTTGTGCAATTCCAGCTACACTATCTTTAAATTCTGGTTCGTAATTAGGATTTTCACCAAGTGGAAAAACCTGCCCCATCAAGGATGGCAAATCCTGCATTAATTCATTTTTAATAGTGGTTTCCTCAGAGAGGATTTTCTTTTTTATTTCTGGATCAAGTAGTTTATTAACTAATTCTTCATGGCTAAGAGATGCAAGCTCTCTCTTCCATGTTGGATGACCTACAAAAGCGTGAAAACTTGATTGAAGACCGTGCAATACACCAGTTGGTCTACCTGCTGCCTGGGGTCTTATTTCATGCCCTTCAAGGCGTGCTTGCTCTGCAAGATTATACATTTTATTATTTCTATAAGCGGGAGCTGTAGTTGCAATTAAAGTAACAGTCAAACCTGTTTGTTTTTGGAAATCTTTTACCCACTCCCATTCTTCATCTTCTCCAAGATGATCGGATACCAACTCAAAGACTGAATTATTTAAACCCTTCATACCTAATCCAAGCGCCAACATTTCTTCATTACCTGAGAAAGTACCTGGCATATATTCGCCATTGATATCTTTGTGTAATAAAGTTTTTGAACTCGAAAAACCTAATGCGCCAGCCTCAACACCTTCTCTGACTAAATCAGCCATTTGATTAACTTCATCTTTTGTTGGTGCGTAATCAGAATTACAGCGTTCACCCATAACATATGCTCTGATAGCACCATGTGGTACTTGAGTAGCTACATCTATTGCTCTAGGAAAAGACTCCAAAGCATCAAGGTATTCGGGAAAACTTTCCCAGTTCCAGTCAATACCTTCCGATAAAGCTGCACCAGGTATATCCTCGACGCCCTCCATTAATTCAATAAGAAAATCTCTATCCTTTTCCTTTACAGGAGCAAATCCTACTCCACAATTACCCATAACTACAGTTGTTACACCATGCCAACTTGATGGTGCCAAAATTGGATCCCAAGTTGCTTGTCCATCGTAATGAGTATGAACGTCAACCCAGCCTGGAGTAACTAGCTTACCTTTAGCATCAATCTCTTTAATACAAGTATTAAGAATTTCTCCAATTTTAACAATTTTTCCATCTTTTATAGCTATATCTGCACAGTATCTATCTTTTCCAGTGCCATCAATGATAGTTCCATTTCTAATAATTATGTCATACATAACTTACTCCAATCATTCCAAAAAATTACATTAACAAACATATCAGTTGGTTAATTTCCCAGCAAGTGAATAACATTATCTAATAAATTAAATGAAAAAACTTATTTACTTATATTTCAGATTATTTTTTAAATAAATTTATTTGTAGCTTTTATTAGCTCATGAGTAATTTCTTTCTCAAAGGCAGAATGACCTGAAAAAGGTGCAATTACCAACTCAGACTCTGGCCATTTGGAGTGTAGCTCATAGGCAGTTGTAGGTGGACAAACAACATCATATCTTCCTTGAATTATAACAGCAGGTATATTTCTAATAATATCAATATTTTCCAAAAGTTGATTTTCGTTATCCAAAAAACCCTTATTAACAAAATAATGATTTTCTATAAGCGCAAAAGCTAGAGCAAATTCTGCATTAAGAGAGTCTTTTACTGCGTCAGGATTATAGTTAATAAAACTGCAAGATGCTTCCCATTTAGACCAAGCTTTTGCAGCAGATAATTTTTTTTCTTCATCATCTCCGTAAAAAATTTTTCTATAAGCTTCAATTAAGTTATCTCTCTCATTTTCAGGTATCTCCTTTAAAAAACCTTGCCAGGCTTCAGGATACATTTCACTTGCACCATATTGATAAAACCATTGAAGTTCTTTTTGTCTAAGCATAAAAATTCCTCTTAAAACTAACTGGCTTACATTTTTTGGATGTTTCTGAGCATAGGCTATTGCTAGAGTGCTTCCCCAAGACCCTCCAAAAACTAACCATTTTTTGATATCCAGTATTTCTCTAATTGACTCAATATCCTCAATTAGATGCCAAGTTGTATTATCCTCTAAACAGGTATGTGGTTTGCTCCTTCCGCAACCTCGTTGATCAAATAAAATAATTCTATATTTTTTTGGATTAAAAAATCTTCTAGAAAGCGAACCACAGCCTCCTCCTGGTCCACCATGAAGAAATATAGCAGGCTTGCCTTTTGGATTACCGCACTGCTCGTAATATATTTTATGTTTTCCCTTTTTTAAAAATCCAGTATCATAAGGCTCTATTGCAGGAAATAATTTATTTTCTTTTTTAAAAAAACTCATTCTACTTATTTTCCCTTCATCGCTATAAATTATAAGTTAAGATACATATTATTCATAATTAATTCAAAAATGTTTGTTGAAGTATAAAGATACCTGGTACATGATTTAAATATACTTTTTTTGGGGAATTAATTATGGAAGATAATTTTGATTATATTATTGTTGGTGCTGGAAGTGCAGGTTGTGTTTTAGCAAATAAACTATCAGAAAATGAAAAAAATTCTGTCTTGCTTATTGAAGCAGGTGGAAAAGATACAAATCTTTTTATCCATATGCCATCAGGATACTCACAAATAGTTCCAAAATCTAACAAACAAAACTATGGGTTTGAAACAGAGCCAGAAGATAATACAACAGGAAGAAAATTATACTGGCCGAGAGGTAGAGGCTGGGGAGGATCATCCTCCATTAACGCAATGATTTATATAAGAGGTCATTCCTCAGATTATGATCATTGGAGACAGCTCGGTAATCCAGGTTGGTCATATGAAGATGTATTACCTTACTTTAAGAGAGCTGAAAATTATGAAGGTGATGGTGACTCAGAATTTCACGGAAAAAATGGACCTTTAAATGTTAAAAAATCAACTAGAGATGATGATATACTCCTTGATAAATTTATTGAAGCTGGTGCTCAAGCAGGCTTTCCATATACAAATGACTTCAATGGAAAACAGCAAGAGGGTTTTTCTCGTTATGAACATACTATAAAAGGATCAAAAAGATTTAGCTCTGCTAGAGCTTATCTTCACCCAGCTCTTAAAAGAAAAAATTTAAAGACAAAAATAAATATTACGGTTGATAAGGTAATTTTTGAAAATAAAAAGGCTATTGGTGTTGAATACCTTGAAAAAGGTGTAAAGAAATTCTCTAAAAGTAATAAAGAAGTAATACTCTCTTCTGGTGCAGTTAATTCTCCACAAATTTTAATGCGAAGTGGGATTGGAGACCCTAGTGAAATTAAAAAGCACGGAATTCAAGTTAATCATGAATTAAAAGGTGTTGGAAAAAATTTACAAGATCATGTTGCTGTAGTTAGTCAATTTCAATGTACACAACCAGTTACACTTCATAGATCGGCAAGTTTTTTAGGAACAATGCTCGCTGGAGTAAAATACTTGATAACAGGAACTGGTGACGCATCAAATCCGCCATGCGTTGGAGGTGCATTTATCAAATCAGATCCAGGAAAAGAAATACCTGATATACAAATACATTACGTTTCTCTTGCAATGCAAGATGTTCACGGAAGATCTGGTGTTCCTCAGGAACATGGATTTTCAAACCTCGTATATTTGTGCAGACCACAGAGCAGAGGTCATATTGCACTTAAAAGCTCTGATCCAAATGATGACCCGCTTATGTTCCCTAATTATTTTTCAGTTGAACAAGATCTAATTGATACTCGTAACGGACTTAGGGAGGCAAGAAGAGTTTTTATGCAACCTGTTTTTGATGAATATAGGGGTAAAGAACTTAAACCAGAAAGTAATGTAAATATAGATAATGATGATGAACTAGATATGTGGATTAGAGAAACAAGTGAAACACTATATCACCCGGTTGGAACATGTAAAATGGGTATAGATGATTTATCGGTAACAAATGAACATGGTCAAGTTCATGGAGTTCAGAGTTTAAGGGTTGTTGATGCCTCTTTAATGCCAAGTTTAATAGGAGGGAACACTAATGCTCCAACCATTATGATGGCTGAAAAAATATCAGACCATATTAATGGTAAGGCATTTTTATCGAACTAAAATTAGTGTTCTAAAAATAATTTTCATTATACATTTTACTTTGAAATAATTATAAACTCGAAAAATTATCATCTTCATTTATTGTAATTAATGGAGATAATTCAATTCCATCGCCAATTTCTTTTGCAAAATAATTTAGAAATATTTTTGGATCAATTATACCAGACTCTGGAGCGTGAATACCTCTCTGCGAAATTACTCCATCTAAGAACATTTTAACTCCGCAAGCTAATGGTAGTGATGTCGCCTCCCCCATTGACAGATTTTCAATGCTATCATCAAAAGTTACACCTACAGAAAAATTTTTGTTACCTTTTTTTCCTTCTGCATATCCATAAACGCCTGGTAATTTGATTAAATCATTTTTTTTTGCTTTAGGAGAAGATGAATTATCTAGCCAAGTAAAAATTCTTGCAGCCATATTTTTAGATATTAATTTTATTTCAATTAATAGCCTTATGAACTTTAAGATACCAACTAATCCTTTTTCACCGCCATGCATAAGATTTAATGAATCTTTAATATTTGGATAATGATATGGAAAACTAATTGCTTCAGGATGACCAAATATGTTAACTCTTTTTTCACCAATTTCAGGATAATTAATCACAACCTCTTTCAAAGGTCGTACCATCTCATATTTCCCATTTTTAAATACTTTTACATAACCAGTTACTTGCTCAATCCCATGAACCATAGCTGCATTAATCCCTTTTTGTGATGATTTATCCTCTGGCTTAGCTCCGGAAATATTCCATCCAGTATAAACTTTTGACACCTCATCAAGCTCTAAAATTGCTAGGTAAGCTAGAATATTAGTAAGACCTGGGCTTGCCCCAAGACCAATAATACCAGTTATTTCAGAGGATCTATCATCATTATTTAATAGAAGCATTTTTTCGGTTGGCTCCCAATCATCACAAATATCGAAATAATGAGTATTTGTATCTATAGCTGCTTTTAAAATAGGTAAGCCAAACTTAAAAAATGGCCCAGTAGTATTTACAACAATATCAACTTTAGACATCTCATTTTTTAGAGCTTCATTATTTGTAATATCTAATTCTAAACCCTCAACTCTATCGTCAAAATTTGAAGCAAAAGTTTTTGCAGATGGGGCATTTACATCAGCAACAAAAATTTTCTTTATTTTTTCATGATTAATTAGTGAGCGAACTGCAAACCTTCCCATACCTCCACTTCCGCCTAATGCTAAAATTTTCATTGGTGTTCTCATTTAAAATTATTAAAATCATCAAAGTAATAATATCTAATACCACCACTTTGTTCGTAATTAGCCATATAATAAGCAATATTCGAGGATTTAATACTTCTGTATTTTCTTAAAGATCCAATTAAAAAAAAATTTATAAAGGGTGATAGAGTTTGTCCAATTTTTTCCAAAAATCTATTTTCTTCTCGACTACCGAGAAGCAGGCTTGGACGAAAAATATTTATGTAATGAAAATCAATTTTTTTAATTTCCTCCTCGACCTTTCCTTTTGTTTTTAAATAGAAATTTTTTGCATATGGGTTTGCACCCACAGAAGAAACTAAACTAATTTTTGTTGCACCAGCCTCTCTTGCTTTCTTTGCAAAAGATACACAATAATCGAAATCAACTTTTTTAAATTCACTTTGACTACCAGCCTTTTTTATAGTTGTGCCTAAACATATATATATGTGATCACAAGAGGGAAGACTTTCATTCTCAAGAAA
>Ga0160423_10000155_pt1 | contig 50524 bp, 48 predicted proteins | sample CRUFie14St8metaG_FD_108191 | JGI IMG/M metagenome (GOLD analysis project Ga0160423, IMG submission 108191) | Marine microbial communities from the Costa Rica Dome - CRUD Field 142mm St8 metaG | ecosystem: Environmental > Aquatic > Marine > Oceanic > Photic zone | place: Costa Rica: the Eastern...
CCGTCCGATTCGGCACCGTTGCCCGCAACCTCAACAACGGTTGCATCAACGACGTCGACAACTCTGACTCCGACAACCACGACAACCACGACCACGACAACCACGACAACCACGACCACGACAACCACGACCACGACGTCGCCCCCACCACCAAATGCGGTTCCGTCTGGATCGATCTCCGTTAGCGCCCCTTTTTGCTCCCGACAGGTTCTTGGAAGTTCCATTCGCTACGTCGTCCAATTCACTGTGACCGCAACTGATGACGACAACGACATCATCACCGTCACACCAACCGCATCATCGACTCCTTCGTCGACCATCTCCACAATCGAGTCGGCATCGGTCAATTCAGGAGACTCGGAATCGTTTAGCTTCATTGCTCAAAGCACTCAAAGCCTCGCCGAAATTCAGATTGGCGGCACTGTTACAGATGGAATTGACAGCGCAACAGTCGCAACATTCAGCTTCAAGCCTTCATCAAACTGCCTCTAGCAGCTACTACCCGCCGGTAGCTTCTGCCGATAGCCTTGCTCGGATGCCGCAGGGTCTTGATCCGAACGGTCCCCTGCGGATCGCCTACCTCACGTACCGAGGAAAGCCCCATGTCGGTGGCCAAGGCGTCTACACCCGCCATCTCACGAAAGCGCTCCTCGATCTCGGACATAAGGTCGAAGTATTCGGCGGCCAGCCCTACCCCGTGCTCGATGAGCGCATCACCCTCACCAAACTGCCAAGCCTCGACCTCTTCAACGACCACTATCCCGGCCGTTTCCCCGCATTTTGGGAATTCAAAACTCGCGAAGATTTCCTTGAGGTCGGTGTCTTCTCAACCGGCGTGTTCCCTGAACCACTGGCCTTCAGCGCCCGTGTGCATCGCCACCTCGCACTGCGCGCTCACGAGTTCGACCTCATTCATGACAACCAATGTCTCGGATGGGGAATCAAGCGACTCGAAAAGATCATCCCCACCATCGTCACCCTGCACCACCCCATCACACGAGATCGGGCGCTCGAAATGGCAGCTGCGCCAAATTTCTACAAGCGGTGGTCGATTGGCCGTTGGTATTCGTTTGTGAAAATGCAGGGAAAGGTGGCAAGCCAAATGCCACGAGTGGTCGTGGTGAGCGAAAATTCAATCAACGACATCCACGCTGACATGGGTGTTGCTCTCGACCGCATGCGATTGGTGCCCGTTGGTGTTGACCCTGAACTCTTCACCCCACTCCCCCACATCGACCGAAAGCCTGGGCGTCTCATCACCACTGCATCTGCAGATGTCGCCCTGAAAGGTCTCGCCTACCTCATCGAGGCGATGGTCGCATTGCGCGAAGACGGGCGAGACATCTCGCTCACGATCATTGGTCGACCGAAACCAGGCAAAAGTATGGATCTCATCGATCGTTACAACCTTCATCCGCACATTGAATTTGTCTCAGGTGTTAGCGATGAGCGAATCGTTGAGCTGTACGCCGAGGCCGAACTTGCCGTCGTTCCGAGCCTGTACGAAGGCTTTAGCCTCCCCGCCATCGAGGCGATGAGCACCGGCACCCCTCTCGTCGCTACCGATGGTGGCGCGCTCCCAGAGGTCACCGGTGCAGATGGTGAAACCGTCTTCCGATGCACAGCGGGAGATGTGTCGTCACTCGCCACGTCAATTCTGCAGGCTCTTGACCAACCAGAGGCCCGTGCCGCAATCGGGGCTGCTGGCCGACAACGTGTCACCGAACGCTGGTCGTGGCGGCACTGCGCCGAACTCACCGTTGACCAATACCGAGAAGTTCTCGACATGCCCGACAACCTTGCGAAACTCCAGCAAAACGGACGGCTGTAGATGCTGACGATCAGGTTCGATGAGCTTGGGCTGCGACCCGGCGATCGCGTGCTCGATGTCGGGGCAGGTTTCGGTCGTCACGTGTACGAATGCGCGCGTCGAGGTGCACGATCTGTCGCTCTCGACTACGCCGAGGAAGAGGTCGTGCAAACTCGACACACATTGGGAGCAATGTTGGAAGCTGGCGAAATTCCGCCTGAGGGCTCACTTGGGGTGTTGCGTGGCGACGCAACCACACTCCCGTTTGACGAAGGCAGTTTCGACGTCGTCATTACCTCTGAAGTTCTCGAACACATCCAAGATGACCGATCGGCTCTCTCAGAAATGGTTCGGGTGTTGCGGCCAGGTGGCCGGTTTGCAGCAACGGTCCCCGCCCAACTTCCTGAAACCATCAATTGGTGGCTGTCAGATGAGTATCACGCTCCAAAAAGCCCCGGAGGACACGTTCGCATCTACAGCGCTACCGAACTGAGAGCGAAACTTCGTTCAGCAGGTCTCGATGTCACTGGTGGACATCGCGCTCATGCACTGCACTCGCCATATTGGTGGCTGAAGTGTGCAGTGGGGGTCAGAAATGATGATCACCCTCTCGTAACGCGCTATCGCAAGCTGCTTGAACGTGAAATCACTCATCAACCCACCTCGCTCGCTGTTGCGGAAAGGTTGCTCGCTCCCGTTTTGGGCAAAAGCCGAATCGTGTACGGCACGAAGGTGGTCCCGTGACGGCGAATAAGGGTTTAGTACTTCCTCACCTTCCTGGCGTGATCACTGCCGATGAGGTAGCCGCATCCGCCGCTCATCTTGCGTCGCTACAGCGGCCGTCAGGAATGATTCCCTGGTTCATCAACGGTCATTGCGACCCGTGGAACCATGTTGAATCAGCGATGGCACTTGATATTGCGGGGCGTTCCGCTGAAGCTGAACTCGCCTACGACTGGCTCGCACACGTGCAACGCCCCGACGGCGCCTGGCATAACTACTACGTCGGTGATCATTATGGTGATCGCTCAATCTCAGAGCGCAAACTCGACACCAATGTATGTGCCTATGTCGCAACCGGAGTTGTACATCACGCTTTGTGCGCGCCAAGCGAACACGAACGAGATCGTCGCGCTAAACAGCGATGGCCAATGGTCAACGCTGCGCTGTCGTGGGTGCTTGCCCAACGACGAAGCGACGGTCTTGCGCTGTGGGCGGTCGAAGAAGATGACCGTCCATGGGATTATGCACTTCTCACCGGCACGTCGAGTATCCAGCATGCCCTTCGATGCGGAGCAGTGCTTGCTGGCTTCTGCGGTGAAGATGCCGATGAATGGCTGCAGGCAGCAGACCATATGCGCGATGCCATCAAAACCCGGCCCTACTCTTTCGAAGATAAGTCACGTTGGGCGATGGACTGGTACTACCCTGTGCTCACCGGGGCTCTCACAGAATCTGCAGCAGCTGCACGACTCGCATCTGGATGGGACACGTTCATCATGGACGAGCTCGGCACTCGCTGTGTGAGCGACGAACCCTGGGTGACGGCCTCAGAGACTGCCGAGACCGCTCTCGCCTTCGCAGCGATTGGAGATGTCGATACCGCCTCTCAACTTCTCACATGGACTCGAGGTCACCGCCGAGACGATGGTTCCTACTGGACCGGCATCGTTCATCCTGATCGCATCGTGTTTCCCGACGGCGAGCACACCTCGTATACCGCAGCGGCTGTTGTGCTCGCAGCCGACAGCATTTGCCAATCATCGCCTGCGAGTTCATTGTTCAGATTTGATCTCGCAAACCCCTTAGATCGCTAGGCGTCCCAAGCCAAACCAGGCCACCGCCCTACACTTTCCTCGTGACACGTGCACTTGACTCCACCTTTGCTCGAACTGTTATTTCTGTCTATGCCTGGATTTCCTTCGCTGTTCTCCTCATTGGGCTTGTTCCTATCGTGGCCATCATTCGATTGGTGACGATGCCATTTGATCGTGGCGCCTACTGGGCTGGGTACACCTTTCGATCAGTCGCCCGAATGCATGGCCGTCTCAACCCGCTGTGGACCTTCACCGTTCGGGGCGCTTTCCCCAAGGACCCGCGCCTGCCGTATGTAGTGGTGTCAAATCACGAGAGCTTTGTCGACATGCTCGCAATTTCGCAAATCCCCATTGAAATGAAATGGGTTGCGAAAAGTACGTTCTTCAATCTTCCCCTGGTCGGTTTCCTTCTCATGCTGTCCCGTGACATCAAACTCGTTCGTGGGGCCAAAGGCGCTGGTGCCCGTGTCTACACCGAAGCAGCAGAACGTCTTTCGACCCGGTCATCGGTGATGCTGTTTCCTGAGGGAACAAGGAGTGCTACCGGCGAACTTGGAGAGTTCAAGGATGGTGCATTCAAGATCGCAATTGAAGCTCAAGCACCGATTGTTCCGTTGGTGGTGCACGGAACTCGCGATGCGCTCATCAAGCACGACTGGCGATTTGGGCGTTGCAACGCAACGGTGCAGATCCTTGACCCAATTCCAACGGCAGGGATGTCACTCGACGATGTTGCTGAACTGCGCGAACAAGTCCGCGGCCTCATCGCAGAAACTAAAGCCGAACTCGCATCTGCCGCCTGAGCCATGTTTCAGACCCCGATACGGGCTCTCGCCACCCTTCGGCTGCGCGTACCACCGGTCATTTTTGCCGCGTCGGCTGTCAGCACCCTGGTGTTTATCGCGACGCCATTTCTCATTACAGGCCTTTCCGAACAGGGCAACATCAATGTGAACCGCGTCGGACTCATCTCGAGCACTCAACTCTTGGGTTTCGTAATTGGTTCATGGGGATCGGGCCGAGTGTTTCGCCCGCGTCGCAAACTGCTGGTGGCTGCCGTGCTGCTCGGCGTCATCGCCAATGTTGGTTCAGGTCTTGTCGAGTTCTGGCCTCTTGTCGGCTTCCGGTTTGTGAACGGAACTGCGCTCGGCACCATCGCATGGCTCGCGTGGGCCGAAGTCTTCGGTGATGATTCGAGAACTAGTGACATCGCGGTCATCGGACCGATCGTTGGCACCATTGGCTCACCAGCAGTCGGGATGTTTCTTGACCGATTCGGTACTGACACGTTGTTCATCGCGCTCGGCGTCCTCCACCTTGTGCCGCTGCTCTTCGTGCATACCAGTCGCTTGACCTCGGGTGAACGAGTTCATCGTGAACGACATCGGCCGACCCGATCGGCACTTCTCACAATGCTTGCTCTCGGATGTTTCACCCTTGGCGGCAGTTCGGTCTTTGTGTTTTCGAACAGCATTGGGCGAGGCGATGTCGGTATGTCGGCCCTACTTGTTTCGCTCGTTTACTCGTGTAATTCAATTGCGGGCATTCCATCGTCTCGCTATTCGGGTCAACGTAAACACGCTGGTCGCTGGATTCTTGCGACGGCGGCATGCGCAATCACTCTCGGCTTTGCTCATCATCCGATCGCATTTGCACTCGCAGTGACATCGTGGGGATTTTTCTTCTGGATGGCGGTCCCGGCTTGTTTCTCAGTGCTCGCCGCACATTCGAAATATCCCGCAGAACGAGCCGGTGATGCGCAGGCCTACATGGCTGGCGGCCGAGTCATCGGACCACTCATCGGTGGAACCATGTTGGCGGTGAGCCCGCAACTGCTCGGCCTTGTAGGAGCAGCAATCATGATCATGGCTGCCGTTACGTTTATTGTCCTCGAGAGCCGCCAGGGGCCCTTACAGGCGGCGTAACAGTCGTAACGACCCTATTACGTCGATCTCCACGAATGCACCGGAGTCCAGTGCCGGGCGGTAAATCTCATCGTGTGGGGCTTGGCCACCATCAGCTGGGTCAGCGAACACGTCATGAATGGCAAGCACCCCACCTTGGGCTACGTGATGCGCCCACAAGCGATAGTCGGCTGCGGCGTGCTCGGCGCCGTGCCCTCCGTCGATGAACAACATTGCGATCTCTGTAGACCACACCGTTGCGACTCGCGGTGACGCGCCAATAACTGCGATCACCGTGTCTTCCAATTCGGCGTCCCATAACGTTCGCCTCAGAAATGGCAAAGTATCCATCTTGTTGATTCGCTGATCCACAACTTCGGGATCGTGGTGCTCCCAGCCGGCTTGGGTTTCTTCAGAACCTCGATGATGGTCGACCGTAACGACCACACGACCCGCATCTTGGGCAGCTGCGCCAAGCCAGATAGTTGAGCGTCCGCAATACGAACCGATTTCAACAATCGGTCCCTCAACCGATGATCGACAGATGTCTGCTGCGGCGCGAAAGAGAGCCTCCCCTTCATCATCGGACATGAATCCCTTTGTTTCAGCCAACACTCGCCGCTTCTCGTCATCTAATTGCACGGAAGCAGGCTATGTGATGGAAGAATGGAGATGTGCAAGAAGCACTCGACGATCTCATTTCTCTTCTTGACCTCGAACCCATCGAGGTCAACCTGTTTCGCGGTCTGTCTCCTGACGAAGATCGGCAACGAGTCTTTGGTGGACAGGTAGCCGGCCAAGCTTTGGTTGCAGCGGCACGGACGATTGAAGAACCTGGGCGGCTCGTGCATTCACTCCATGCCTACTTCCTTCGCCCGGGGGACCCGAAAGTGCCCATCGTGTACGAGGTTGACCGAATCCGTGACGGCAAAAGCTTCTCAACTCGTCGTGTCGTGGCAATTCAACATGGTCGAGCAATTTTTAATCTTCAGGCCAGTTTCCACGATCAAGAACCAGGACTTGATCACCAGAACGCCGCCCCTCTTGACGTGCCGGCGCCGGAGACCTTGCCGAACTTCCAGGAGCGTATGGCGCCGTACAAAGACAAAATCGGTCCGATGTATGACACTCCGCGCCCCATTGATGTGCGTTATGTGAACGGTGACCCGATGTCTCGGGGTAACCAACCGACGAATGGGCAAAAGGTGTGGATGCGAGCTAACGGCAGTTTGCCCTCAGACCCGACACTGCACGCGTGCATCGTCACCTACGCAAGCGATATGACATTGCTCGACACGACGTTGCTTCCACATGGCCGCAACTGGTTTGACGGCGTTCAGATGGCGTCTCTCGACCATGCGATGTGGTTTCACCGACCATTCCGAGCTGATGATTGGTTGCTCTACGAACAGCACGCAATTTCATCGTCAAGTGCACGCGGGCTTGCTGCTGGCTCGATCTACAACGCCGATGGTCACCTCGCCATCAACGTTGTTCAAGAAGGCCTCATCAGACTCGAGCGATGATCGTTCGAGCCGTCACGACGATTGTCCTTGCTGCCACCATCGCTGCGTGCGGGTCGTCGGTTGGAACGTCGGTGCCAAACCCGACTATCTCGGGAGCTATCACAACGTCTGACGTCACGTCACTGCCACCGCAGCCAGCAATAACGACAACCACCATCGCAACCGGTGATGAAGAGACTGACCCCCCAGTTGCTCCCTCTTCAACACATCCGTCGGTCGTATTTGCCACCACTCATTCACTCGCCCCATTGAGTGACACCGTTGCTGATCACCGCGAGCAACGCCTGCTCGCCGTCACGCAGGGTGGAACGATCCACGATCTCGGCCACGACGATCTGCCAACGGTTCTCGATATCACTCACCTCACTCGCCAAAACGCTGAGCAGGGCTTGCTCGGAGCAGTGCTCTCTCACGATGGTGAAACGATGTATCTCAACTTCACCTCGACCGAAGAGCAGCGATCGGGTGACACAGTTATCGCTGCAATATCTCGAGCCCCCGATGGCTCGTTTCCCTCCGATGACCTCATCACGATCATGACGATCGCTCAGCCATACGGAAACCACAACGGGGGCGACCTCGAGATCCTTGACGACGGCAGCCTGCTGATCGCCGTTGGCGATGGAGGTTCTGGAGGAGACCCTGAGCGGCACTCCCACGTCCTCGACGACCCTCTCGGAAAGCTCCTGAGAATTCAGCCACTTTCAGATGGTGGTTACCAAATTCCGGTGGATAACCCCTACGTCGATGATGGCCTTGGCGAGGTGTGGTCGAGTGGTCTCCGGAATCCTTGGCGTATCGATGTTGACCCTCTCACCGCCGATCTTTGGATCGCAGATGTCGGTCAAAATGAACATGAAGAAATCAATCGAGCCACTGCAGATAACAACCTTGTAGGTGGGCGCGGGGTCGACTTCGGTTGGAGTTCATTTGAGGGTTATGCCCTCTTCAACGATGACGTTTCTCCTGATGAGCGTTCTATCGTGTCCGAACCGGTCTACACCTACCCTCACGTCGATGGGGCATGCTCCGTTACCGGCGGTGTCGTCTACCGAGGAGATCTCATCGAAGATCTATGGGGCTGGTACGTGTTTGGAGACTTTTGCACCGGCGTCATCAGTGCGTACAACTACGTCTCGAAATCAACTATCGAACTCGGGGTTGTCGCAATGCCGACGTCAATTGAGCGAGACCACCGTGGAGAAATCGTCGTCGCAACCGCAACCGGCGATGTCGTCAGCGTCGTGCGCCCATGAACATGCCTTTAAGGGCGTCGTAGTGCTCAATCACGTGGCCGGCACCAAGAACGACCGCTTCAAGAGGGACGTTCGACATCCGCACCGGAACCTCGGTTTCTCGTTCAATTCGTGCGGCAAGCCCGCGCAATAGACCGCCTCCACCGACGAGGTACATACCGCGCACCAAAAAGTCTTGGGAAAGTTCGGGAGGAGCTTTTGCGAGACATCGCACCACCGACGCAACGATTGACGACACCGGATCTTCGATCGCTTCTCGAATTTCTTCCGGCGTGAGCACCACCGTCTTCGGCAACCCCGACATCAGGTCGCGTCCGCGCACCTCTGCGGTGGCCTCGTCGACAGTCTCCGCTGCGGAGCCGATCGCAATCTTGATCTCTTCTGCCGTTCGTTCTCCGATGGCAATACCATGTTCGCGCCTGATGTGGTTCTGAATGGCGGCATCAATGTCGAATGAACCGACCCGAACGGCTTCAAGGGCAACAATGCCCCCGAGAGAGATCACCGCGGTTTCGCTCGTGCCACCACCGATGTCGATCACCATGTTTCCGACGGGTTCGTCGATTGGGAGGTCGGCCCCAATTGCGGCAGCCATTGGTTGCTCGATGAGGTTCGCGTCGGCCGCTCCAGCACGACGTGCCGCGTCGGTAACCGCTCGTCGCTCAACCTCGGTGATTGCCGATGGAACGCAAATGACGACCTTTGGTCTCGTGAACCTGCTCACACCGACCCGCTGCAGCAACAGACGAATCATTCGTTCAGTAATTTCAAAGTCGGTGATTGCGCCTCCGCGAAGAGGCCGCACCGCAACGATGTAACCCGGTGTACGGCCAATCATTTGCCATGCTTCGCGACCGGTCGCAAGCACTTCACCGGTCTGCCGGTTGAGCGCAATCACTGAGGGCTCGTTCAACACGATGCCCTTGCCTTTCATATACACCAGGGTGTTTGCGGTGCCGAGGTCAATCGCAAGGTCACGAGCCATTGGATTCACCCTCTTCGTCTTCAGATGACTCGTCAGAAATCTGACGAACCCGTTCGGTCACGTTCTTGCGGGCATCGGACGACAGTGCATTGATCTGCCGGCGAAAGTCAGACACTGCATCGTCACTTCGCTTCGTTCGACGGATAATCAACAACAGTGCAAGAGCGACAATTGCTATTGCGATGATGAGCAACGGCATGTCAGTTTGGCTCCGATGCAACATCACGGGGCCTCTCGATCGGAGATGCTCCTGTTCCCCAATCAGAACCGTCTGACCACTCTTCATGCTTCCAAATCGGAGATGAAACCTTGAGCGCATCAATCGCAAACCGGGCCGCTTCAAATGCGACCGGGCGATGAGGAGACGACACAGCAACAATCACCGAAACCTCGCACAACTCGAGGCGGCCAATGCGATGCCAAATCAGTACTCGACCAACATCGGGCCAACGGTTGCGCAGTTCGTCAGCGATTGCTGCGAACGAATCAATCGTCTTTTCTTCGTAGGCCTCGTAGGTCAGTGCGACGACATCGTCTCGGCCGTCTGCATAATCTCGCACGGTTCCTGAGAACAATGTGACCGCTCCACACTCTGGTCTGACCGCCCAGTCATGGGCTACGCCGGCATTCAACACAGCAGAGGTGACGTCAAACCAGTTGTCGTCACGTTTGGGAGCCTGCACATTTGCATCGTAGTACCCGAGGCGTGCCGTGACTGCAGATTCGGCTGAACAGTTACTACAGTCGTCTACTCGTGGATCTTGTTCCCCCACCTCACGAGCGCGAATGGCGTCATCCGGCCGAGATCTCAGCCGAGCACCGCATCGTGTTCGCTGCGGAGCCGCCAAGTCGGCGACTTCGAATTTCTGCTCTCATCACCGGGGTGATCGCCGTGACCGCAGCGGTCGTTGCGGCAGTCATCGTGAGTGCAATGGGCTAGCGCTGGCGCCGGAGGCGAAACGCCCGCACCCCGATCGCAATGATTGCGGAAGCTGCGATGCCGATGCCGACGACAGCTCCACCAAGTGCAAGTTCCTGACGTCGTTTGGGTGTGATCGATGCCCACCAAGGGCTCTCAGTGCCTTCAACGAATGTCTGTTCATTCGTGACCGACGAGGTCCAACCGAGCGATTTCAATCGATCGTTGGCCACCACCCAACTGGTTGTCGTGTACGGCCCCAAACCTGGTGGGATCGGTCCACGTTGGAACCTCCACTGCAGAGCCCATAACTGCTCACGAACCCAGCGAGGAACGGGGATCTGCCAGCGCCGCCCGAGAAGGGCTCGTACCCGATCTCCAGGAACCCAACCATCTGGTGCGACATTGACAACTCCGTCGTATTCAGACACGACCACCGTTTCAACAGCGGCAGCGAGATCATCGATGTGCAGAAACTGTGCGGGCGGCTCCTCATCGCCAAGTCGGCGACCCGACCCTGCTGCGAGCGCCCTTGCGAGCGATGATGAGGCTCCAAGGCCCATCGTCACCGTTGGGCGAAGCACTGCCACCGATCGGTCATCAGACCCCCGTCGCCATCGATCGAGAACATGTTCAACCGAAGAGAGCTGGCGAGCAAAAACAAATGAGGCCTCGGGCCGAATGACCTCATCTTCGGTGATGGGAATACGACTATTCGCGTGAGGTCCATAAACAAGCGACGACGACAACATCACTACCCGGCGGGCATTCACGCGCCGCACTTCTTCCATTAACGCTTCGCCCTCAACGGTCGCACTCGAACGCCGACGGGCTAATCCATCGTGATCACCAACACGAAGATCGACGATGACATCGGCAACTCCTGCATCGAGAGGCACCATTTCAACGTCCGCGTTTGCGAGTAACCGATCGATGACCCGATGTGAAAGGGCGGTCGCTCCTTCACGAACAAGTACCTTCATCGTCACCTCGGCGACGTTACCCGCCCGAGAAGTGCCTAGCATCAGAGGTATGGCCAATACTCCTGAGCCAAACTCAGAAGATCCCTTCAGCGGAATTCCATTCCTTAGCGATATTGCGAAAGCAATGTCGGGGCAAGGGCCGATCAATTGGGATGCGGCACGCCAATTCGCTCTCCTCGGAGCGACTGGTGGGGAGCAGGAACCAAATGTAGACCCAGCGTCTCGCATGGCCCTCGAGGCGCTTGTACCGATCGCACGTATGCATGTCGGTGACCTCACCGGAGCCGACCTGTCGACCACTGATGTCGTGACGTGCAGTCGTTCACAATGGGCTGCTGACACCCTCGATTCGTATCGCCCGCTCTTCACCGATCTTGCCACGGCTCTCAGTAGTGCAACCGGGGTCGAGGAGGATGCAACCGACCCCATGGCCCAGATGATGGCGGGTCTGTCGAAAATGATGGCACCGGCGATGCTCGGAATGGCGGTCGGTTCGATGACCGGTGATCTTGCTCAACGCTGTTTTGGAGTTCACGACCTTCCGATTCCGCGGACTGACCAGCGACTGAAACTCATCGGCGCAAACATCGATGCGTTTGCAGCCCAGTGGGAGATCCCACTTGATGAAGTACGCCTGTGGGTGCTCGCACATGAATTTGCAGGCCAGGCAGTGCTGAGTTCACCAAACTTCGCAACCCCGCTTTTGGCGATGGTCCGTCAATATGTCGCTGCATTCCGACCTGACCCTGATGCGGTGATCGAAAAGCTCGGCGGTCTCGACCCAACCTCTGGAGACCCGATGGAAGCCATCCAGCAAACGCTTGGTGATCCGGCGATTCTGTTGGGGGCCGTGAGCTCAGAGGAGCAGCGTGAGATGGAGCCGCGACTTGATGCCGCTGTGGCGGCGGTTGTTGGCTTCACTGATTGGATCGTCGATGCGGTATCTGTCCGGGTTGTCGGAGGTTCTGCGCTTCGAATCGCTGAAGCGGTTCGTCGCCAACGCGTTGAGCAGTCTCCTTCCGATGTGTTTGTTCATCGCCTGCTCGGCATTCGGCTCGATGAGGAACAAGTTCGTATCGGCAAACAATTCGTGCAGGGCGTTGTTGATCGGGTCGGTGACGATGCAGCGATTGCGATGTTGCTCACTGGCAACGATCGCTGCCCAACACCGAGCGAAATCGCTGCGCCTGGCCTGTGGATCGCACGGGTCAGTGAGTCGTAACGGTTACATCTGACGTCAACGGCCTGGCGCCGGCAACGTACGACACGAGCGCCGCAACGAGAACGGCCGCGAGATAGGCGATGCCCACCGTTCCTGACATCTCAACGAGAATGGGTATCGCTGCGCCGGCCACCCATCCGAATTGGAATCGTGTCTCAAACCACGCAAATGTCGCTGCTCGACTTCGCTCTGCCACATCGCGCTGGACGATTGATTCGAATGCCAATCGGCCGACGCTTCCAGAAAAGTTGACCACCACAGAGAGCACGACCCCGACCATGTAGCCACCAACAAATACTGCTCCCCCGGCTGCGATCGCAGGAAGAGCAAGCGCCGCCGCGAGCATTTTCTCAACCTCGGTCTTTTGGCGGAGCCAAGGTCCCACCGTGTTGCCAACGAACGGTGCAAGAGCGCCAAGTCCGACGGCAGCTGCGAGCCATAGCGGTGATGCGGCGCTCGACCGGAACCAGAGCGCAACTTGAAACAGGGTGAATCCTTGAGCGAATCGGAGCACGGTCATTGCGATCCATCCGACGTGCACATCAGAACTTTTCACGCCACGCTCTGTCAGCGGTTCACTTACTGAGCGATTCGCATGCGCTCGAGGGAGTCGTGTGGCAAGGACCGCTGCTGCGACAAAGAACACTGCTCCGTAAAACAGCGTGGCTCCGGTTCCAAGCAATTGCTGAATGCCGGCCGCCGGCACAACCGCAAATGCTCCGGTCAGCGTCGCTATACGGCCAAGTTTTGAGTTTGCTTCCACGAGGTCGCTGGCATTTCGAACGACTGACGGCACGATCGCTTGTTTTGTCACTGCATACGTCTTCTGCAATACGAGAGCCGCAAAGACGAACGGGAATAGTGCTATCCCGTCTGCGGTGAAAATCATGCCGATCTGCACCCCGACACGAGAGATTGCAAGGCCGACCACCATCGCCCGTCGCCCACCGCGAAGTCGGTCGATCATCGGGCCCAACTTGGCGTTCACCATCAGAAATGGTGCGAACCCCACAAGCAAAAACGCCAGCAACCGGGAGCGTGCCGCGTCAAGATCAACGTCAAAAAAGAATGAATCGGCAAGCGCAAGAACCATCGATGCTTCACCGGCGGTCATCACCGCATGGGTGATCGCTAGTGACTGAAACCGGCTGTGTTGCCGTTGTGCGGGCACAGCCATCATCGTAGACAGCGACTACTCGTTACGTCGCAGGGCGTTCATAAAATGAACACGATCCTGAAGAGGGATGAACTTCAGGTGAACAACTTCCGAATCAGTTTCGGGACAAACGGGCTATCGGGGACGTTGTCGATCCGCCGCCCAACGGTAGAGCTCTCGCTGGGCATCGTTTGATCCGCCTGCCCGTGTCCATGACCCGTCGACGCCCTGAACCCAGTGAGTGACATCATCAGAGAGATCAAACTCAAAGACTTGGTCGAGCCACTCGCGATGTTTGGGGTGCTGAATTGGCACCAACACTTCAACTCGACGCTCAAGGTTGCGCGGCATGAGATCGGCGGACCCTATGAGATATAACGGGCCACCATCGTCGCCACCGTGCGCAAACCGGTAGATGCGACTGTGCTCGAGGTATCTCCCAAGGATGCTTCGCACCGAGATGTTGTCACTCAAACCGTCAACACCTGGGCGTATACAGGAGATGCCACGAACGATCAGTCGAGTCGAAACACCTGCGCCACTCGCTCGATAGAGCGCGTCGATCATCACCGGATCGGCGAGCGCATTGCACTTCATCGAAATTGCACCCTCCGAACCAAACTCCATTTCACGTTCAATAAGGTCGATGAGTTGCGGTCGCAAACCCTCCGGAGCGACCAGCAGCGACTGGTAATCGCTATTTCGGCTAAACCCGGTGAGATGGTTGAAGAGTTGTACGACGTCGTCGCCGATGGCGTCATTGCTTGTGATGTATCCAATGTCTTCGTAGTGCCGGGCTGACCGAGAGTTGTAATTACCCGTCCCGATATGGCAATAACGACGCAAGCGTTCGCCATCGTCGCGCACGACGAGCACTACTTTTGAGTGAGTCTTGAGCCCGACCATGCCATATGCGACGTGAACCCCAGCACGTTCAAGACGTCGCGCCCACAGCACGTTATTTTCCTCATCGAAGCGAGCTTTGATTTCGACGAGAACAGCAACTTGCACGCCTCGCTCAGCCGCCCGAATAAGACTTCGCAAGATCGGACTGTCACCACCTGCTCTGTACAGCGTCATTTTGATGGTCTGCACCGAGGGGTCATCCGCAGCCTGAGCAATAAAGGCCTCGACACTGCTGGCAAAGCTTTCGTACGGGTGGTGAATCAGTAACGCCCGATCGTCTACTACGTCAAACAATGACCGATCGTTTTCCTCAGCGGCATTGATACGACCTGCGGTGACCGGCACCCACGGCTTGAATTTGAGGTCTGGCCGATTGAGGTCAATGAGTTGGCTGAGGCAGGTCAGGTCAAGGAACGTCGAGTGTGTGCTGACGTTGCGAGGATCGATCTCGAGTTCTCGAATGAGAAGCCTGAGGATCTCTTTGCTGACCGACCGGTGAACTTCGAGACGAACCGGCCGATTAAAGCGACGACGACGGAGTTCCACCTCAACCGCCTGCAGTAAGTCGTCAGCTTCATCCTCTTCGAGAACGAGATCGGCCTTTCGGGTTACCCGAAAGGTTGCCCACTCCTCAACAACCATCCCCAGGAACAGTCGATGCAGGTGCGCAGCGATGAGTTCTTCAGAGGTAATGAATCGGCCGTCGCCCATGTCGATCAGCCTTGGAAACACAGTAGGAATCTTGAGCCGTACAAATCGACGCTCGGCCGTCGCCGGGTCCGCCACCGTCGCCGCAACCGACAGGGCTAAGTTTGAGATGTAAGGGAATGGATGCCCGGGGTCGACGACGAGCGGTGTGAGCACCGGATGCACACGTGACTCATAAAACTCGGTCATCTTTGCTTGATCCGAGTCGTCAAGATCTTGCCAGCGCACAATCGAGATTCCGTGTTCATCGAGACCCGGTAACAGCACTTCGCGCACAAGAGTCTCTTGGCGTTCAACAAAATCTGTGACACGCTCGCCAATTGCCTCAAGCTGTTGGACGGCAGTCCGTCCATCAGGGGTGGCATCATCGACCCCGGCTGCGATCTGGTCTCTCAACGCTGCAACACGAACTTGGAAGAACTCATCTAGATTCGACGACCCAATCGCCGCAAAGCGAATGCGCTCGAGGAGAGGGAGCGAGTCGTCGGCAGCGAGTTCGATGACACGCTGGTTGAAGTCGAGCCAACTCAACTCGCGGTTGAGAAAACGGCTCCCGTCCATGATCGTCAGTTTGCGTACTCTTCCTCAGGATGTCCGAGATCCCACTCGAGTGAGATGAGTTCGCGCTCGGCATCCCGATTGATGCGTTCACGATTTCGCCGGAACTGAGGGTCATTTTCGGTGAGGAGAACGAGGCGTGCCAATGCCCGGGCGCGGAATGAATCAAGCAATTTTGAATCGCCCCAATCCGCGTACACCTCCCAGTGAGGTGCGACCGGACCTTGGTACACGATTCGGGCGTGAGCCTTCGGTGCAAGTTCTTCTACGACGTCACTCATATGTCGGAGCATATCTGTGGTCCCGGGAGATAGTCGTCAGAGAATGTGTGGGTAACTCGGGAACTGCTGAGCGAATCAGTTCGTCTAACAGGGAAGAACACGAGTAGTTCACCGGTGCTCTCACATCGGTGACTTTAACGTCATATAAATGTAAGAAAAAGGTAGGAACTCATCAATTTAACCAAAAACACTCTATTTAAAGATTACAAATATGTTACTGTTTGACATGTTCGCCATCTCATCTCACAAGGAGGACCGATGAAGAACAGCACACCAGACGACTTTGGCCGGATCACTATTCACGACCCAGAGTCAGTGACCTCGTGGATGTCTGACGGCAAATGCAGGATCCATCCTCCGACTATCTTCTTTCCGAATGACGGCGCTGGAGTTGAGCGAGCCCAGGCGATCTGCAATCGATGCCCAGTTTCGGAGCGATGCTTGGAATACGCACTCAAATTTCGCATCGAACACGGGGTTTGGGGTGGTGCCAGCGAGCGCGAGCGCCGGCGGATTTTGCGTCGACGGAAGTTAGAACTCTCGCCTGCAGATCACTGAGAACTGCATTGAAGGCAAGACTTACTTCGTGGAGTCTTCCCCAGCTTCGGCTTCAGCTTCTTTATTCGCCTCTGCGAAGCCCTTTTTGAGTTCTTGCTGTGCTCGTCCCAAGTTTCGAGCCATCTTTGGGAGTTGTGAACCACCGAAAATGAGCAGTACGACAAGAAGTACGATGAACCACTCGGCACCACTAGGCATAACGAAATTCTACCCTCTGACGTAGCTGATTGTTCTACGCGCCAACGATGCCGCGGGCTGCTTGGGCACGCTGACGGCGAATTCGACGCCGTTCACGCTCTGATAAGCCACCCCAAATGCCGAATTTTTCGCCATTTCTGAGGGCAAATTCGAGACAATCTTCGCGTACTACACACCCCCGACATACCTCCTTTGCCTCGCGAGTTGAAGCTCCTCGCTCTGGAAAAAAGAGATCAGGGTCGACACCGAGGCAGTTGGCATCGTCTTGCCAGCCCTCGGTAGGTCCGATCTGATCGTACATGCGCGCTCCGTCCTTGTGTGGGTGAAATCCCCCGCGCGGCACAACCACCCAACTCGTGACACGCTTGAAATTACGTCGATGTTATTCTCTCACAGCACCCTATCGGAGCGCAAGAGACGAATCCTCAACGAAACACACCCTGTGTGCATGCGGGTTATCCGGCGCGACGACGAGTGATGCGCTGCCGACGCTCAATGAAATCTTCAAGCACGTATCCCCCTAGTTCGTCATTCGTCGTATGAAAGGCACGACCGCCATTCATCTGCGTCAGTTGACTAATGAACCGGTCGAGTGAGGCTGTCGCATCTAAGACAAAAGTGTTAATCCGAATTCCGTCTCGCGTGCAGCGGAGCACTTCTCGCAACGTCGCTTCCAATGTCTCTGGTGCCGGCGGATAGTCAAAATACACGTCACCTCGTGAGGTGATGTGGGCAGTCGGTTCGCCATCGGTCACCATGATGATCTGCTTAGTTCCATGCTCTCGAGCAAGCATCTTTCGAGCCAGAGTAAAGCCGTGGTGCATATTCGTCCCGTAGACGTAATCCCACGACACTTCCGGCAACTGAGCAGCGGTAATTTCTCGCGCCGTCTCGGAGAACCCGACCAAGCCGATGAAATCATGCGGAAAGCGAGAGGTGATGAGTGAATGAAGCGCCATCGCCATCTTTTTCGCTGGCAAAAAGTTCCCTCGCATCGGCATCGACATCGACAAATCCACCATCAACACGGTCGCAGCGCGAGTGAGATGCTCCGTACGCTCAACTTCAAAGTCATCCGGCGACAGTCGCACTGGAGTGCCACTTCCCTGTCGCGCAACCGCGTTTCTAATTGTCTGATGCAGATCAAGTCGGAAGGGATCACCGAATTCATAAGGTTTTGTGTCGTACGCCGACTCATGGCCCTGGCCGATCGTTGCCATCTGATGCTGACCGCTTCGGTCCTGTCGGAGCGACGAAAACAAATCTCGCAGCGCATTTGAGCCCAGGGCTTTAAGCCCTCGTGGTGTGAGTTCAAGCCTGCCCTCAACCCGATCGACAAGTCCGGCCTCGATCAACTCGTTCGTGAGACGTGATAACTGCTCAAGTGCCGATGCAGCATCTTCACCTAGAGTCTCCCGAATCTTCTCAGGGTCGATTTCTGCAAGGTCAGCGGGAGAGGTTGCTGCATCAAGCATGCCCTCGAGTTCGTCAAGTCGCCCCATCTCTGCCATTGCGTCAAGTGCCTGCGACATTGACATTGGGCTCTCTCCACTCATCTCATACGACGACTCGGAGTTCAACTGACCGAACTGAGCCTGAAGAGAAGATGACAGTTGCTCCATCTGCCACTGCAAATCCATATCGTCCATGAACTGCTGAGAGAGACGCGCCAATTGCTCGCGCTGCTCAGGGCTCATCGAGTTCATCATCGCTTGCATCGCCGCCATTCGACGGGCAATTGACTCGAGGAGTTCGTCAAGCGTCTCAGGATCGTCGGGAAACATGTCGCCATACTCGTCCATGAACTTCTCGAAGCCAGGGTCTTCACCCTGGTCACGCTTCGCAATCATTTCGTTCAGGGCAGCCAGCATTTCTTTTGTGCGCTGGACGTCCTCAGGTGTGACTGACTCCATTCCCTCTGAAACTCGATCAACGACTTGTTGCATCATTTCCGAACGCAACCGTTCAGACAACTCATCGAACCGGCGGGAGGCCTCGGCCGACTCAAAGTTGTAGCTCTGCAGACTCTGCATGCGACCGGCCAAATCGTCAGGAAGTAAATCGAGCCGCATCTGCCGCTCGTCAGCCGCTGCATTTGCATTTTCTGCTCGCCGCTCGTCACCACTTCGGAGAGCGTTCTCGCGCGCGTTCTCGACTGCGTGGCGCTCTTCATCAAGGATGTCAGCCAGTTCACGCGCCGCTTCTGCCAGTGAGCCGTCAAGCTCCCCAGACTCTGCGATCTCTTCTCTTCGGTCACGAATTCGATCACGTAACTCCGAGAGACCAGGCATCTGGCGACCATCAGGGGTGCGAAGCCCACGTTCCATCATTCGACGGAGCGCAGCTTCGACATCTCCGTGATGAATCACTTCATCCGTAATTTGCTCCATCAAGACATCAGCGTCGACATCGAACCCCCGCTGAGAGCCATCCCATCGGGAGTAGACAAATCTCCGGGCCATAACTGCACCGTAGTTCGATCCTGTAAGAAGCATCCGATCGTGTGGAGATCAGCTGAGGCCAATAGTCTCAATGGTAATGCGTGTCCCGCGAACCTTCGTTTTTCTTGACCTTTCAGGATTCACGAATTACACCGCTGCGTATGGTGACGACGCTGCAGGAAAGATCCTCGGAACATTTAGGACCGTCGTGCGAGAGGTCGCCTCTGAACGAGGCGTTCGCATTGCTAAATGGCTCGGCGATGGCTGCATGGTCGTGGCGGTAGATCAAGTGGGCGCAATCGAGTTCATCATGGAGCTCGAGCGGCGAGCGACCCGAGTTTGCTCACCACTCACGCTTCGCGCCGGCATCGCAACCGGCCACGCACTGCTCTTTGAGGGCGACGATTACATCGGCTCTGCTGTCAATATGGCCTCAAGGCTCTGCGATCACGCAACTGGCTACGACGTGCTGATGCCAGCATCGAATACCGAGAGCCTGCCCGAGGGCATCAGTGCCGAACCCTACGGCAATGTTGAATTGCCGGGGTTCCCTGGCGTGATTGAGGTTGTCCGTCTCACTGGTACACCCCTTCGCGGCGACCGTAACGACACCGGAGAGCTTTGGACCCGCACCCCCTTTGTTTGACAAGTTGTCAGACTAAGAACTTTGCCCCCAATTAGCGGCTTCGATACGTCGCAGAAGCACCAGACGCGTCTTTGTTCAGCCGACGGGTGAGGTGCAACCCCTCCAGCACAAACTCGACTGCAGCCGCTGTTGCCGCAGGCGGTGAATCTTCGCCCGCAAACCGCGCAACAGCGGGCCCGAGGGCTGGGACGTCATTGACTAACTGTGCAAGTTCTTCGCTGGTGCGATCTTCGCCGGTATGAGCAACAACACCCTCTTCGAACGCCTCCACGATCGCTGCGGTCAACGTGCCGTCATGTCGATTCGTGAATACCTGATGCACAGCGCCCTTGATGAGATTGTCAAAGATCTGCCCCTCTCGTCCATCATCCATCGACTCGATCTCGATCTTTCCGATCGACGAGGCCGCAAGAGCATCAAGGTCATCAACCCGAGCCACCACAGGATTTTCACCAGCTCGAAGCCCTCGACGAAGAGCGTTTGCTGCCAACGACTCATAGTTGGAGACGCTCAACCGAACACTCACACCACTTCGTTGATTGACATGGCTACTCGCACGTGCCAAATGACTGAATTCAGCCACCACAAGACCGAGATAGTCGGGCACTTCAACCGTCACGCCACCCACAGACGTCGTTGTCGCCTCCTGCTGCATAATCGAGTACTCGAGGTCAACTTCGAGTGGGTAGTGCGTGCGGATCTGACTGCCAAAACGATCTTTAAGTGGAGTAATAATTCGACCGCGGTTCGTGTAGTCATCTGGGTTCGCTGATGCCACCAACATGATGTCGAGTGGCAGTCGAACACGGTGACCCCTGATCTGAATATCACGTTCCTCAAGCACGTTTAACAGACCCACTTGAATGCGCTCGGCAAGATCAGGAAGCTCGTTCATCGCGAAAATCCCGCGGTTCGTGCGAGGAACCATGCCGTAATGCAAAGTGAGCTCATCGGAGAGGTAACGACCTTCAGCCACCTTGATCGGGTCAACTTCACCAATGAGGTCCGCAATCGACGTATCCGGGGTGGCCAACTTCTCGCCGTACCGCTCGCTGCGGTGCACCCATGCGATCGGCGTCTCGTCGCCGTGCTCTGCCATCAGATCACGGGCGTGTCGCGACACGGGCGCATATGGGTCGTCATTGATTTCCGAACCTGCGACAATCGGCATCCACTCATCGAGCAGCCCGACGAGCGACCGAATCATGCGCGTCTTCGCCTGTCCACGTTCACCCAAAAAAATGACGTCGTGACCCGCAAGAAGAGCGTTCTCCAACTGTGGCATCACGGTCTCTTCGTATCCGAGGACTCCCTCGAACAGAGGCATACCCGCCGAGATGGACGAAACCGCATTCTCACGAACCTCTTCCTTGACCGGCCTTGACACCCACCCTGATTCCCGAAGTGCTCCCAGCGTTGCTGGAAGGTCGGTGGGAGGAGTGATCAAAAGCGTGTCGGGACCCATATGGCGAAACTACTTCGCGCAGAGACTCAAGGTCTGACCCGGCTATCGACAGAATTTCACTCGGAGCAACTAGGTACGATCAAAATGTGTCGTACTGGCTTCTCGATGGTGTGTGGAATGCCGCGGAAGTGCGAGACGAACACCGTTCGAATGCGATCGGGCCCCAACTCGACCATGCTGAATGGCGAGAAATCAATGTCCCAGGACACTGGGCTGACATTGAACCGGGCCTTACCACCGACGGGCCGCTTACCTACCGAACGTCCGTCCACACCCCATCAGTCGATAAGGACCGCCGAAGATTCCTCACCTTCGATGGCATCGCATATCACGCTGACGTGTGGCTCGACGGGGCGTATCTCGGTGACACAGAGGGCTACTTTGCTCCGCATACATTTGATGTCACCGATCTGTGGCGACTGTCGCCTGACCATGTGATTGCGGTGGAGGTTCACTGCCCGCCGGCCAAGCCAGGCTCCCGTCGGGCGATCACCGGAGTCCTTCAAGACCCCTCAGGGCCTCTCACACCGAACCCCGGTGGGATCTGGCAGTCGGTGCATCTTGTCGACACCGGACCTGTGCGCATCGATGCACTTCGAATTCTTTGCCAAGATGCAACCGTCGAACGAGCTCACCTCAAAATGTATGCCCGACTCGACAGCGACAGAAGTTGTGCAGCCGACGTGCAAACCCTGGTCGACGGAACCGTCGTTGCCGAACACCGCATCACGGTAGCCGCCGGCCATAACGACATGTCATGGAGAATTGATCTCCCAAGGCCATCTTTATGGTGGCCTCGAGATCTCGGCGACCAACGCCTCGTCGACGTCGATGTGATCGTATCCATCGATGGACACCCAAGCGATACAGCCCATCGCCGCACCGGACTTCGAGAAGTGGCATGGGACGACTGGACGTGTTCTATCAATGGTGAGCGGATGTTCCTCAAGGGAGCAAACCTCATGCCGGTTGATGCTCTACTCGGACGCGCAAGCGACGAGCACATGCGACATCTGATGGAGGACGCAGTTGAACTCGGCCTCGACATGCTGAGGGTGCACGGTCATATCCCGCCAACAACGATCTACGACACCGCAGATGAACTCGGTCTGCTGCTGATGCAGGACTTTCCGCTGCAAGGTGTGCAACGTCGTCAGATTCGACAGGCGGCGATCCGACAAGCACAACAGATGGTCGACCTACTCGGGCATCACCCAAGCGTGATCTCATGGTGGGCGCATGACGAACCTGTTTCAAAGCCCTCCGATGGTTCGGTTGATCAACGCCAGACACTCGGCCTTGCGGGGCGTGCTCGTGAACTCGCGATCAGGGTGCAACGTGCTGTCCGCGACCAGGCACCGACCTGGAATCGATCGGTGTTAGACCCTCTCGTGAGACGGGCAATCGAAGACGTCGACCCAACACGGCGATGTGTTCCCCATTCGGGCGTGTTACCTCACCTTCCACTACTCGACGGCACTGACGCTCATCTCTACATCGGTTGGACCGATGGTCCGATATCGCTACTGCCACGCGAGTCGGCTCGTTTCCCTCGGCTCTTTCGATTTGTCTCCGAGTTCGGAGCACCCGCCGCTCCTCGCTCGCCGCAAACGATGGCAACGCTTCAAGAGCGCCATTGGCCGGATGCAAATTGGGAACGATTCGCAGAACTCACCGGCACCGAACGCTGGCAATATGAGCAATCGACCCCACCGCACCTTTTTCTTGACGATGCAGCGTGGATTGATGCAACAGAGCAACATCAAATTGACGTCATCACGGCATGGGTAACCCATCTCAGGCGCATTGCATACAAACCGACGGGCGGGTTTTGTGTTCGAGCGCTCAACGACCACACAGCCGACAGCGGGTGGGGTGTTATCGATCTGCACGGCAATCGCCGCCCAGCCTTTTATGCCCTCCGAGCAGCGTGTCAGCCCGTGATCGTCACCATCGATGCCCTTCCGGAAACAACTCTTCCCGGCAGCCAACTCTCACTTGCCGTTCACGTATCAAGCGACCTGAGAAACGATCTTAACGATGCAATCGTTGACGTCACCATCACCAACACTGACTCAACTCAGACTCATCGTTTCGCCGGCACAATTGACGCCAATGCGACCACATACGTCGGAACGATCACCGCCGTCGCACCACAGGCTGGAGAAATCACCATTTCCGCCATGCTCGACGCCGGCACGCTTCGCTCAACCGCTATTAGCCGAACAACCGTCGACTGAGGCGCAACACGCACGTTGGCCGAGTGACGGTAAGCGCTTAGGTACGAGAGAGTTGCTTGCGGTTCTGGACTTTGGCTTTGCGGTAGTCAGCGTTCATCAACGCAATCACGTCGATTGATATCTCTTTCGGACATGCCGCCTCACACTCACCGTGGTTGGTGCACGACCCAAAGTACGAATCCATCGTTTCGACCATGTCTTCTGCACGGCTATACCGCTCTGCTTGACCCTGAGGAAGCAAGTTGAGGTGGGTGATCTTTGCCGCTGTGAATAGGTTCGCAGCACCGTTCGGGCACGCCGCAACACACGCACCGCACCCAATACACTGAGCAGCATCCATCGCGGCATCCGAAACGGGCTTCGGTACCGGAATGAGATTGGCATCAGGAGCACCACCGGTCGCTGCAGTGATGTAACCACCAGCTTCGACGATGCGGTCGAATGATGAACGATCGACCATTAAGTCACGAATGATCGGAAAGGCACTTGCCCGCCATGGTTCAATGACAATGGTGTCACCCGACGAAAACTTGCGCATATGCAATTGGCATGTTGCCGTTCCACGCTCTGGACCATGCGCCTGACCGTTAATCATTAACGAGCACGTTCCACAAATGCCCTCACGGCAGTCATGGTCAAACACGATCGCTTCTTTGTCATCTTCGATAAGACGCTCATTCAAGATATCGATCATCTCAAGGAATGAAGCCTCATCAGTAATCTCTTCGATCGTGTGCGTCTCGAACGAGCCGCTAGTGTTCGGCCCATCCTGACGCCACACCTTGAGGGTCAGATTCTTCAGAGTATTGGTCACTTGTAGCTCCGTGTCTGGAAGTGGACTTCCTCATAAACGAGATCTTCAACGTGGCGGTTCGGCGCCATTGGATCGCCGGTATTCTCCCAAGCTGCGACGTGGGCAAAGTTGTCATCATCACGAAGGGCCTCGCCCTCCTCGGTTTGATACTCAGCCCGGAAGTGACCACCGCATGACTCTTTGCGATCGAGTGCGTCGCGACACATCAACATGCCCAGTTCGAAGAAGTCTTCGACTCGGCCCGCTTTTTCAAGCGTCTGGTTGAGGCCGTCTGTGCCACCGGTGACCCGGAGATCTTTCTTGAACTCTTCGTACAGAGCCGGAATTTCACCGAGTGCCTTCTCAAGGCCAGCTTCGGTGCGTTCCATACCGCAGTAGTCCCAAATGATCTTGCCGAGTTCACGGTGGAACCAGTCTGGTGAACGGGTGCCACCAACTGATGCGAAGCGGTTGTACCGATCACGAGCCTCGTTTTCCACCTTGGCAAATTCCGGATGGCTGGTGTCAGGCACCGACTTGTTAAGCCACTCGGAAAGGTAGTTCGAGATCGTGTAGGGCAACACAAAGTATCCGTCGGAGAGACCTTGCATCAACGCTGAAGCACCGAGACGGTTCGCTCCGTGGTCGGAGAAGTTTGCTTCACCAGCAGCGTAGAGACCTGGGATGGTTGTCATCAGCTCGTAGTCAACCCAAAGCCCACCCATGGTGTAGTGCGAAGCCGGGTAAATACGCATCGGAACGTCATATGGATTCTCACCAGTGATGCGCTCGTACATATCGAACAAGTTGCCGTAACGCTCGGCAACTGTATCTCTACCAAGTCTTCCAATCGCTTCACTGAAGTCGAGGTAAACACCGTTCTGCTTCAGACCGACACCTTGACCGGAGTCAACCGCCCGCTTTGCCGCACGGGACGAAATATCTCGAGGAGCAAGGTTGCCAAAGCTGGGGTAGAGGCGCTCGAGGTAATAGTCACGCTCGTCTTCGGGAATGAGGTGTGGTTCACGATTATCGCCTGCAACCTTTGGCACCCAAACACGACCGTCGTTTCGAAGCGACTCTGACATGAGCGTGAGTTTCGACTGGAAGTCGTCGCTCTGCGGGATACAGGTTGGGTGGATCTGGGTGTAGCACGGGTTTGCGAAGAAGGCTCCACGCTTGTGAGCCCGCCACGCTGCGGTGACGTTGCATGCCATCGCATTGGTTGACAAGAAGAATGCGTTCCCGTAACCACCGGTTGCGAGCACGACTGCATGAGCGGAGTGTGACGAAAGTTCGCCTGTCATGAGGTCGCGGACAACAACTCCTGCGGCACGACCCTCAATCACCACGACGTCAACGAGCTCACTACGGTTGAAGAGTCGGACGCCTCCCTGACCGACTTGGCGAGCGAGTTGCTGGTACGCCCCTAAAAGGAGCTGCTGGCCTGTTTGCCCCCGAGCGTAGAAGGTACGACTCACCTGAGCCCCGCCAAACGAACGATTGTCGAGCATGCCGCCGTATTCACGTGCGAACGGAACGCCCTGAGCCACCATCTGATCGATAATGTTTACCGAGACTTCAGCCAAACGGTGCACGTTTGACTCACGAGAACGGAAGTCTCCCCCCTTGATGGTGTCGTAGAACAGGCGGTTAACCGAGTCACCATCACCGCGGTAATTCTTCGCGGCATTGATGCCGCCCTGGGCTGCAATCGAGTGGGCTCGACGAGGCGAGTCGTGGAACGTGAAGGCATCGACCTGGTAGCCAAGCTCGGCAAGCGTGGCAGCAGCCGAGGCACCAGCGAGTCCTGTCCCAACAACAATGACCTTAAACTTTCGCTTGTTGGCTGGGTTCACCAACTTTTCATTGGCCTTAAAGTTTTGCCACTTGTCGGCCAATGGCCCTTCCGGGGATTTTGAATCGAGAATTGAACTCATAGTTGAATGTCTCCTCAACGTTTTCTATGACAGCGGCTGGAAACTAATGACTCCAGCCAGAGTCATGATCGGAAATGACACATTTCCCACGACCACTGCGGCCGCAATTCCGGTTGCAAACGATTTACGCCAGCGATTGAACCGGGGGTTATTCCATCCCATTGACTGGAATAGGCTCCACACGCCGTGGAACAAATGAATTCCTAGTGCAATATTTGCAGCGATGTAGAGCGCAGCGACGGGAATCCGTGAAAGGCTTGCATCAAGATTCCGGTAAATCGCACCGTACTCATACCCCGGGTTCAACCATCCCCACGTGAGGTCGGCGAGGTGCCACGCAATGAACACGAGTACAAGAACGCCTGACCAGCGCATAGAGCGGCTCGCAAAATTTGCGATTTGGTAGTCGCGAGCACCTTGATACTTCACCGGACGCGCGTTTCGATTCAGCGTGGTGAGCGACCACGCAGCGTGAAGGTGCAGGACCACCGCTCCGATCAACAAGAGACGCAAACCCCATAGTGCGTAGCCATACGGCAAGATCGGCACGAGCAATTCACGGAGGAAATGGCCGTAAACGTCTATGTCGTATGCCTGCTCACCGTTGTGCTCGATTACACCGAGGTACGCCTTAAGGTTGCCAACCATATGGCCGATGATGAATCCAACGCCAATGATGCCGGTGATCGCCATCACATACTTCTTGCCGACTGCAGTTGAGTAATAGTCAACAAGGAATGGTTTACGGCGGGACCGTTTCTTCACGGCGGTCCCGGTAACCGGTCCGCGCTGGAAAGTCTGCGACATAGCTCTCACGCTAGTTCCCCAAACCCTCTCTCAACACAACCGACAGGAACCTGTTTTCAAGAACTTAAGCTTCGATGTTTACGCCGACACCCTTCACCGCGTTTGGACCAAAGGTTGTCTGGCACGAACGACACCAAAACGCCTGTTCAAGTTCAGTACCGCAGGGGGCGTGAACGAGTGTTGTCTCGCTCGATACCTCCTGAGAATATTCCTCACTCCATCTAACGAGAGCGACAAGCGCTGGAGACAACGCCAGACCAGCTTCGGTCAATCGATACTCATATCGGACCGGCTTATCTTGATATTTCACTCGTTCGAAAATGCCGAATTTCACCAACCGCCGGAGTCGCTCGGTCAGCACTGGACGGGCAATTCCAAGGTCATCACAAAAATCATCGAAACGACGGATGCCCCTCAATCCAGCTCGAACCAGCAAGATCGACCAGCGATCGCCCACGACGCGAAGGGTCTCTTCGATCGCTGATCCGGGTTGACCTTGCTGATTCATTACTCCCCGAAGGTACACCGCACTTCAGACTCAAAACTACTGAGTTCGGATTTCGAACTCAGTCTCGCTACAGTTGCGGTATGAAACCTGTTGCCATCTCGGTAACCAGCGGCGGGGCGTCGACGAATGACCTAAGTGCGGCTGCGGCAGACACCATGACGCTCGGACTTGACGCGCTAATGCAACAAGCGTCCAAAGTGCGAGATTCAATGTTTGGCTCCCGCCTGACGTACTCGCCGAAAGTCTTCATCCCCCTCACCATGCTCTGTCGTGATTCGTGCGGCTACTGCACGTTTGCGCAACCTCCTGCCCGGCTTGAGCAGTCATTCCTCTCTCCTGACGACGTCCTCGCAATTGCGAAACAAGGTGCCCGAAATGGCTGCCACGAAGCCCTCTTTACATTGGGCGAGGCACCCGAAGAACGCTATGACGTCGCACGTCAATGGTTGACCGAGCGAGGCTACGACTCAACAATTCATTACCTGCATGACATGGCCCAACTGGTGCTCGATGAGACTGGGCTCCTCCCCCACGCCAACGCTGGAGCCATCTCCGCAGACGAACTCAACATGCTCCGCCGCGTCTCACCAAGCCAAGGAATGATGATCGAAACATTGCGCGGTGACCTCGCCTGCCATCGTGGCGCTCCTGACAAAACCCCTGAACGCCGTCTAGCAACTCTTGAGGCCGCTGGAGAACTTGCCATTCCGTTCACCTCAGGCATCCTCGTCGGCATCGGCGAAACCCGAGCAGATCGACTCGCCGCTCTCGACGCCATTGTTGCCTCTCATGAACGCCACAGGCATGTACAAGAAGTCATCGTTCAAAACTTCTTGCCGAAACCCGGAACGGGTATGCGCAACGATCCGGCATGTCCAATCGACGAATATCTCTGGACAATCGCCGCAGCTCGGGTCTTGTTGCCTGCAGAAATTCACCTGCAGGCTCCACCCAACCTCTCCGACGACATCAGTCAACTCATCGATGCAGGAATCGATGACTGGGGTGGCGTCTCACCGGTGACCTCAGATCACGTGAACCCAGAACGCCCATGGCCAGAACTCGACCGCCTACGGTCCATCACCGAAGACCGTGGGTATTCCCTCGCACCTCGACTGACCGCCCATCCCGAATACGTGCTCAACCCGGAAAAATGGATCGACAAAGGCCTACGATTCGCCGTTCTCGACCGATCTGATGCAGAGGGCTTGGGTCGCGATGACCCAGGAGCGATATGGCCTGAAAAGACCACGGCCGCAGACGTCGTGCACGATGGCGCCGAGGTGGTGTTAATTGGGCATCGCTCCACTACATGGTACGCAGGCGCAACGAATCCACCGACCACGTTGATACCGGGTGGCTCGTCAACCGCTGCCGACTCCCCGATACAGCGCGTGCTCGACGCCGTCGCAGCAGAGGAACAACTCACCGAAGACGAAATTGTGACGCTGTTTTCAGCTCGCGGCCCAGAAGTCAACGCCATTGCTGAAGTTGCCGACCAACTCCGGTTCGAGGCCGTCGGTGACACCGTCACGTGGGTGCATAACCGCAATATCAACTACACCAACGTCTGTACCTTCAAATGCCGATTTTGCGGGTTCTCAAAAGGACCGATGTCCCTCAACCTGCGCGGTACCCCCTATTTACTCACCCTCGATGACATCGCCGAACGAGCCCGCGAAGCTGAAGAACTCGGAGCCACCGAGGTCACCTTGCAAGGGGGAATTCACCCAGACTTCGACGGCGACTATTACATCGATGTCACTCATGCTGTCCGTAGCGCCGCCCCTTCGATTCACGTGCACGGGTTCACCGCTCTCGAGATCACCGAGGGAGCGAAACGCCTCGGAGAGGACCTCGTGACATATCTCGGCCGCTTGAAAGAAGCTGGCCTGTCTTCGCTGCCGGGCACCGCCGCAGAAATCCTTGATGACACCGTTCGGGCCGAGTTGTGCCCCGACAAGATCACAACCGCTGAATGGCTCGACTGCCACGCCGCAGCACACGAGGTTGGTCTCGGCTCAAACGTGACAATGATGTTTGGTTCGATCGAACACCCTCGGTCATGGGCAAAGCACTTCATCGTGACGAGGGACCTCCAAGCGGTCACTGGCGGATTCACCGAGTTTGTCGGTCTGCCCTTCGTGCATATGGCGTCACCGATTTACCTGCAGCACAAGGCACGGCGTGGTCCCACATTTAGAGAGACCCTGCTTGTTCATGCTGTTGCCCGCATCGTGTACCGAGGCCTCATCGACAACATCCAACTGTCGTGGGTGAAACTCGGCGAACACGCGAGTCGGCAACTCTTGAACGCGGGCTGTAATGACCTTGGCGGAACCCTGATGGATGAGAACATTTCTCGCGCCGCCGGCGCATCTCATGGCCAAGGAATGACAGCGAACGACTTCTCGCACCTAGTCGAACCCCTTGGTCGTCGTCTTGCGCAGCGGACAACCTCCTATGGCAGGGCTGACCAGCCAAACGCCTTATACGAAGAGTCTTTGTCGTAGGGGCCGAAACGGCCTAACATCTTCTCGTTACATTGTGGTCGTCTAATAGGTGGCGTCCAGCAAAGCCCTACAGGAGGCACTTTTACCGTGGATATGATTCCCTACCTCGCCGCGGCTTCGGCAATCGCCGCACTCGCATTAGCGGCGTTCTTCTATAAAGCCGTCAAGGCAGCACCTCCCGGTGATGACCGCATGGTCTTTTTGATGACCGAAATCCAAAAGGGCGCACGAGCTTTCCTTTACAAGGAGTATTCCTGGGTTGCAATTTTCGTTGTTGCGCTGGCGATCGTGCTCGCAATCGTAATCGCCCCATTGGCTGCGGTCTCCTACATCCTCGGTGCGTTGCTGTCGGCCGGAGCCGGGTTCATCGGTATGACCGTTGCAACGATGGCGAATGCCCGCACTGCGGAGGCAGCAAAGTCCGGAGCAGGCAAGGCACTTCCCGTGGCCTTCCGGGGCGGAGCCGTCATGGGATTCACCGTGGCAGGCCTTGCATTGCTTGGCCTGATGTTCACCTACCTATTGTTCGTCGTCTGGCTCGAGGTTGATCAAGCATTCGAAATCGTCACGGCGTTCGGCCTCGGCGGATCTTCCATCGCCCTCTTCAGCCGTGTCGGTGGTGGCATCTACACCAAGGCTGCTGACGTCGGAGCTGACCTCGTCGGCAAGGTCGAAGCAGGTATACCGGAGGATGATCCTCGTAACCCAGCAACGATCGCTGACAACGTGGGTGACAACGTTGGAGATGTCGCAGGAATGGGCGCTGACCTCTTCGAGTCGTACGCCGGTTCAATCATTGCCCCAATTTCGCTAATTGCATTTGCCGGTGCAGGCGGATTGACGGCAACGGGCATCAAAACCGACCAGACCGATTTCGTGTCGTACCTCATGTTCCCGGTTGCTATTGCGTTCCTCGGAATGGTCGCCTCGATTATTGGCTCATTCTTCGTGAAGTCCGGAGACTCAACCGACAGCCACGCCTTGTCGCGAGCCCTTCACCGCGGGACCAACATCGCAATGGGTCTCACCATCATTGCAACCGTTATTGCGGCGTACATGATCTTCGACGTCGATAAGCCGTGGGGCATCGCAGTGTCGGTGATCGGCGGACTCATCGTCGGTTGGGCGCTTGGCAAAACCGCCGAGTACTACACCTCTGACGCATTCTCGCCTGTCAAGAAAATTGCAAACCAGTCAGAAACAGGCCCCGCTACAACTGTTCTCTCAGGTGTTTCTACCGGCATGGTTTCAGTTGCCGCATCGGTCATTCTCATCCTCGTTGGCGTGCTCGTCGCGTGGTGGGGTGGCGATATGTCATTCGGTGAAGCTCAAATCCCTGGCGGAATTTACGGAATCGCCGTGGCTGCAATCGGAATGCTCGCAACGACAGGAGTCGTGGTCTCGGTCGATGCTTACGGCCCAATTTCAGACAACGCCGGCGGTATCGCCGAAATGGCTCACCTCGACCCATCAGTTCGTAAGGTGACCGACGCTCTCGACAGCCTGGGTAACACCACCGCTGCAATCGCAAAAGGCTTCGCTGTTGGCTCGGCAGCACTTACCGCACTCGCACTCTTCAAGAGCTTCGAATACGCAATTGCTGCTGCAGGTGGATCGCTAGACCTCAACATTGGCGAAGTTGATGCATTCATCGGACTCTTCCTCGGTGCAGGCCTCCCATTCCTGTTCGCTGCCCTGACGATCGATGCGGTCGGTCGAGCAGCCAACAAGATGATCGAGGAAGTGCGTCGGCAGTTCCGCGACATTCCTGGTCTCCGTGAGGGTAAAGAAGGCGCTATTCCTGATTCCGCACGATGTGTCGCCATCTCGACCGAGGCTTCGCTAAAGGAAATGATCGTTCCAGGTGCGCTTGCGGTCGTCGTCCCTCTCGTAACTGGATTCATCTCCGTCAACGCTCTCGGCGCCATGCTCGCTGGTGTCCTTGTGAGCGGATTTGCAATCGCGATCTATATGGCGAATGCGGGCGGCGCGTGGGACAACGCGAAGAAGTACATCGAAGCTGGCAACCACGGCGGTAAGGGCTCAGAGGCCCACAAGGCTGCCGTCGTTGGAGACACCGTTGGTGACCCGTTCAAGGACACGTCCGGCCCGGCGATGAACATTCTCATCAAGGTGATGACCATTGTCGCTTTGGTGTTCGCCAGCGCATTCGTCTGATCCTGTATCGACGTCAAGCACTCGCTGTGGCGGTGGGGCTCAGCCCCACCGCCACAGTCGTTTTCAGTCACCGAATCATCGAATCGAAAGCGCCTGGGTTCTATGCCTCGGCGGCAACAAAATCGATGAGTTGCTCAACTGCCCCAACGAGGGAAGACTCAAGGTCCGCGAACGTCGACACCGAAGCGCGCAACATCGGCCAGAATCCATCGAGTTCGAGTCCGATCGCGTCACACAGTCCTTGCTTCCAGGGAATGCCTTTTGGAACATCGGGCCATGCATCGAGACCAATCGTCCGTGGACGTATTCCTGCCCAGACGTCGACGAACGGATGGCCGGTGATCAAAACATGTTCTTCCACCACCGAATCTGCGATTCGTTGCTCCTTCGACCCATCAACAAGATGATCAAGCAACACACCGAGACGTCGGTCTGCCGTCGGTGCAAATTCGCAAACTCTCAGCGCAAGTTCGTCAGCGCCATGCATCGGTTCAACAACAATGCCAAGTTCACGCAACTCCTCTCCCCAAACATGTTCGAGAAGTTCTGCGTCGTGGATTCCTTCCACCCAAATTCGGTTCGGTCGCGCAACCTGCGCTCTCGAGACTCCATTCGACCTGTTGTCGATGAAGCCTCCAGCTGCTGAGATGTTCTGAGTGAGTACAGGACTTACCTCAGGGCGTTTTAGGGTCACCGCCTTACCATCAATCAGGAACCCACCAGATTTCCACGTGAAGTGGCGCAATTGTTGTTGACGATCACGCAATGTGACCCCCTCGAACGACCACCGAACAACATCGCCGACAAATCCGCTTGACCGATCTTCAATGACCATGCCAACTTCGATCGTTACTGTCGGATACGTCGGTCGGCGACGATCCTCATCGAATTCGTCGAGAATGTCCTGGGTGCCTCTGGCTGGCATCCCTCCAGAGTGCCAGAGGGAACCAGTGTGTTGGTGGCATCGTCAAACCGATCTTGAAGTGCAGCTCGCTCGCCAAGTATCTCTTGCCGATCGTGTTGCCCTCTCGAGCGTGACCATCGATCTCTACTTTTCGGGCGATGCGCCGTTTTCAGATTCTGATCGAACCACCATTTCGGACTTCGTTGATGGCTGGTCGTCAATTGTTCCGGCGATGAGATCTCTTGGTTGGCTTGTTGCCGCAACAAGGCCGTATCTCGTGGCCGTCATGGTGCTGTGCCTCGTTGTCGCCCTTCAGAGGAGGACTCGCTGGACGCCGGTTGGATGACCTGAGACCACCCGTGCTCATCAAGACTGAAGATCCACAGCGATTCCTCAGGTGTCTGGAAGATGACATCAGCCTCATGGTCTGATGTGCGCGACGTCACCATCTTCGGGATGTCAGACCCGTGGGTCCACCAACGATGGCATCTCCATGCAGAAATCTCGTCGAGACCAAACGGTGAACGCCCCTCCACTTCAACGACCCCGTGCACGACCCCAGACTGCTCGTACCCATATTCTTCGGCAAGAGAAACTGAGGGGCTTACTGCGTACCATTCGAGATCCGACGCAATCGCCGTCGGCATGCCATACCCCAATCCCTTGAGATCGGTGGGGTCATCGAGAGCGGTCGCTCGAGACTCGTTCGACACAGTCCACTGCTCGTGCGGAGATTCACAGACATGTTCAGCCCAAAGCAGCTCGCCTTTCATGAGGCCGTCTATCGTCCGCATCGGAATTTCCCAGTCGGTAATATGCAAAAACTTCTCACCCGGAGCGATCCAGGCCCACCAATATCCGAGGAGTCGTCGTACCGGGTCGGAGCGATGTCCGCAGATGCCTCCGGCGGCACCAGGGACCCACCAACCAAACCACCATTCATCGATACAACCCTCATGCGGGCTCTCTTCGACCGGTTCAATGTCCACACGAGGCAGAATAGGACTCCTGTGAGTACCGATGACAATCACGACGAAGAAATGATCGACTATCTCTCACTCGCCTGGATACGCGAACTCAGTCGCGAGGTTCGTGAAAGTGCAGAGCTTGCTGATCTCGCAACTCACCACTCAATTGGCGTCACTCAGATAGTGGAAGATGCCCCAGAAGGCGACGTTACCTATCACCTTCAGGTTGCTGACGGTACTGCCGCCTTTGGCGCAGGCCCCGCAGACCCTGAAGATGTCAAAATGCAGCAAAGTTACGAGACCGCAGTTGCAGTTGCGACCGGTGAACTCAATGCTCAAGAAGCATTCGTGACGGGGAAGATTCTGCTCTTCGGTGATCGCGAGGCGCTGATGGGTGCTCAAGAAGTGTTCGCCGCACTCGATGAAGTGTTCAAGACGGTGCGGGTACGCACTCGCTACCTCGCGTAAGTCCTCGCCTAGTCTTTCCACATGCCGATTCACTTGCGAGCAGAACCCGGAGACTACGCCGAACACGTGTTGTGCCCCGGTGATCCCAATCGGGCAACGCATATCGCAGAAACGTTTTTCGACCCAGGTTTTCGCCTCGTCAATTCAGAGCGCGGGATGCTCGGATACACCGGCACGTTTGAAGGCCGTCCGATCAGTGTGCAAACGACCGGTATGGGTTGCCCATCGGCTGGGATCGTATTCGAAGAGCTTGCGCAACTCGGCGCCCGTCGCTTCATTCGGGTTGGCACCTGCGGTGGTCTTCTCGATGGAATAAAGATGGGCGACACCGTCATTGCGATGAGTGCCACTACGGATGACACCACCCCAATTCGCTATTCAGGTGTCAGCGGGTTCTCCCCTACGGCAACATTTGCTCTTGTTCAGGCCGCCGTAGATCTCGCCTCAGCTGAAGGCAGCACTGTGCATGTAGGTCCCATCGTGACGAGTGGACTGTTCTACGATCCTGATCCCACCGCATTCGCAAAATGGAAGTCAACTGGGCATGTCGGCGTCGAAATGGAAGCAGCAATGATGTACACAGTCGCCGCCACTCATCACATCGAGGCGCTCGCAGTGATGACCGTGTCTGACGTACTCGGCGATGACGGATCAACAGTCCGCATCTCAGACGAAGAACTGACCCAAGGAGTCGACACCATGATGCACCTTGCGTGCCGTCTTGCTGTGTCGTAGCGGTGATTTAAGCTCGGCTTTACGAGCATCCTGCTAGATCAAGCCGAGTTCGCGAACGGCGTCACGTTCCTCGACGAGCTCACCAGTAGATGCGTCGATCTTTCCACGGCTGTAGTCGTCGATATCGAGACCCTGCACGATCTTGTACTCACCGTTTTCACAAGTGCATGGAAATGAAGAGATAATTCCCTCTGGGACGCCATATGAGCCATCTGATGGAATCGACATCGATACCCAGTCGCCGGGAGCAGTTCCCAACGACCACGAACGAATGTGGTCGACAGCGGCATTTGCAGCCGATGCCGCAGATGATGCTCCGCGAGCTTCGATGATCGCAGCTCCGCGCTTCGCAACCGTTGGAATGAACTCCGAATCAACCCACTCGTGATCATCTACTGCCTCATACGCATTATTGCCGTCGACCTCGCAATGGAAAAGATCGGGGTACTGAGTGGTCGAGTGATTACCCCAAATCGTCATGTTGCGCACATTGTTCACCGATGCGTCAAGCTTTTGGGCGATCTGCGTTACGGCCCGGTTGTGGTCGAGTCGAGTCATTGCAGTGAAGCGACCTGGATCAAGGTCAGGTGCGTTCTGCTGAGCGATCAAGGCATTGGTGTTTGCTGGGTTGCCGACGACGAGGATCTTGACATCGCGCTTGGCAGAACGTGACAGCGCCTCACCCTGGGGCTTGAAAATTCCACCGTTTGCCGACAAGAGATCGGAGCGCTCCATGCCCGCCTTGCGTGGCATTGCGCCAACGAGTAGCGCAACGTCAGCGTCGCCGAATGCAACATCGGCATCATCAGTGCAGGTAATTGAACTCAAAAGCGGGAAGGCCGAATCGTCAAGCTCCATCTTGACCCCCTCAAGGGCGCCGAGCGCTGGAGTGATCTCCAGTAGTTGCAGAGCGACTGGGGTGTCAGGACCCAACATCGACCCTGAAGCGATCCGGAAAAGAAGCGAGTAACCGATCTGGCCGGCGGCACCGGTGACCGCCACACGTAGAGGAGTTGTCATTCCTCCAGCGTACGCCTGCGAAGGTTGTTTCAACTAAACGGACCGTCGCCGCCGGGCTCTCCCAAAACCGTTGGCTCTACGTTCCCGTGATATTTCGGATCACGTCTGCATAAAACACTTGGCCATCACCCAACAGATGTATCCCATCATCACTGAAACAGGCGCGAGCACAATTCTGCGATTCTGCTAGCCAGTCGACGACCACAATGTTGTCGCCCTCTACATCAATCGAAGCGAGAACTTCATTATTTGATGATCGCCACGCGACTTCGCCCCGAACATTCAGCATTACAACCAGCGGAACCTCGCTGACAATCTCCAAGAAAGTATCGATATCATCTCGGGCAATCGGCCCGTTAGTGCCGAGGTGAACTACGAGAACATCGCCGAATGTCCCTGCGTTTTTCAATTGCTGCAGAAACTCAAGCGTCCCCTTCAGCTGTCGGTTCTTCTCTGCGTTGACGGTGTACCCACGCTCACGTAGCACTCCGGCTGCGCCAAGCATCACCGAGTCCCCGATCGCCAAGAATTGAACTGGATCGCGCTGTGGTACCACGACAGCGGCAGGTGCGGTTGTGGTGACGGCAGTCTCTTCCACACCCTCAGGAGCAGCATCGTCGCTGCGCTGAGCGTTTATGGACGTGACCTCACCAAGAAGTTCTTCGACCGATGTCACCTCTTCTTCGCCAGCGGCGATTGATGCCTCAATCTGGTTCAGTTCAAGGTCTGCGGTAGCAACTCTGAATCCTGAAAACCCAACGACCACTGCTCCGACAAGCCCCAACACAGCAATGATCCGTCGCGACTTCAGTCGCCACGATCGGACACGAGTGGTTGTCTCTTCCTTAAAGCTGCCGCGCCGAATAGGCATCTCCAGATAGCGGTACGACACTTCTGCGATAACACCTGTGAGCACCATCGCCACGACAAATTCGACCACCGACAACGGCACGCCTGCCACCCGCCGAATGACCTGATAAATCGGCCAGTGATACAGGTAAAGACCGTATGACCGGGTACCCAGCCATAACAACGGCGGAACCGCTAGCACGCGTCCTACGTATGAGCGTCGATGCACAAGAGCCCCAAGCACAGCCAACGTGGCGACAGCGGTCCACAAGAAACCGCCTCGCATCAACGCGCCGTCAGCAACAATTCCAGCTCCGCTTGGGTCAGCCTTGAGGTAACTGACCTTGACGATCAAGATCGCCAACGCCGCAAGACCGATGATCGCGACGGCGTCAAGACGTGCCGGACGCCTGCCCAGTTTTCCTCGCATGACTGCATTCGGTCGCCACACCATTGCAAAGGCGGCTCCGAGCAATAAACCGCTCGCCCTTGTCGGGGTCGAGAGATACAGCACATCGGCAATCGAGAAGCATCGCCCCCCTATCTGCCAGTAGGCGTCCGGTGTTGCCGAGCATTCACCGATCGGTCCGCTGTGATGAAGCAGTGCAACGAGCAGCGTGACAGCTAACGCGCTACCCACAAAAAGGAGCACCATCCGTCCAACGCGCACCACCTGTTTGCGTGTCACCGCAACCATGACGAGCGGCCACAGCAGGTAGAACTGCTCTTCAACCGCGAGGCTCCACAGGTGGCGTAGAGGAGCAAAATCGCCGCTTGCCGCGTAGCCAGCGCCAACCCACAGCTGGAACCAGTTTGAGCCATAGAAGAAGCCGGCGATGATGTCGCCACGTACTTTCCCAAGAGTTTCGGGGCGGAGCAGAGTTGCAACGACCGCCACCGACAACAGCACGGCGAAAAGCGCAGGTAGCAGTCGTCGGGCTCGTCGCGCCCAGAACGATCGGAGATCGATCGCTCCATCACGATCATGTTCCGCAAGCAACAGCAACGTGATGAGATAGCCACTCAACACAAAGAAGACTTCAACGCCAAGAAACCCGCCCGGGAGCCACTCGCTATTTGCGTGATACACCATCACCGCAACAACTGCGAGCGCTCGCAAGCCGTCAAGCGATGGCAAATACGGCACTACCGACAAGGAGTTCGCCTGCGCAGTTGCAGACGTGCGGTCGGAGATCATCGACATTGTCTCCAGTATCGCCGCTGAAAAGGAAACTTTGGCGTCTAGTGGCGGAAGTGGCGGCGCCCGGTGAACACCATCGCAATTCCCGCCTCGTTCGCAGCGGCAATCACTTCGTCGTCACGCACGCTTCCACCCGGTTGCACCACCGCTCGAATCCCGGCCACAACCGCTGCGTCTAGGCCGTCTCGAAATGGAAAGAATGCATCGCTTGCGCATACCCCTCCCTCGGCGCGGCCGGCAGAGCGTTCGGCAGCGATACGAGATGAATCAAGACGATTTTGCTGACCAGCACCAATGCCAAATGCCTGTCGGTCTTTCGCATACACGATGGCGTTCGACGAAACGGCCGCACAGACTTGCCACGCAAACTTGATGTCATCCCATTGTTCGTCGGTCGGTTTCGCATCAGTGACGACAGACCAATTCTCAATGTCAACCGACACATCGTCAGTGGTCTGTACGAGCATGCCACCGTCTATCGGCCGCAGATCGAAACGTCGACCGTCTGGCTTCTCTGCGCTGAGCACTCGTAAGTTCGCCTTCGCGGTCAATGCCTCGAGAGCGCCCTCTTCATAACTAGGCGCAATCACGACCTCAGTGAAAACAGGAGCGAGCGATTCAGCCATTGTCTGGGTAACCGGCCGGTTGACCGCCACGATTCCGCCAAACGCACTCACCGGATCACAATTGTGCGCAAGGTGGTAGGCCTCGTCGATCGTTTGAGCGCTTGCCACTCCGCAGGGGTTGGCATGCTTGATCACCACCGACGTTGGGTCCCCGAACTGATGCACGAGGCGCCACGCCGCTTCAGTGTCATAGACGTTCAGATAGCTCATTGCCTTTCCACCGTGCTGGACCGATGTTTCCCACCAACCGCTCTGGGCAGATGCCGACGTGAAATCTCGATATCGTGCACCGATCTGATGCGGATTCTCTCCGTATCTCAACGTTTCAACTCGCTCAAGAGCAAGGTGAAGGGTTGGCGGCAACTCATCGCCACCTTCATCGTGGACCTCATCAAACCAACGAACAATCGCTGCGTCATACGCCGCTGTATGCGCAAATGCGTCCCGCGCGAGGCGTGTTCGTGTCAACTGCTGCAACGCTCCGTGCTCACGAATCTCGTCGACAACCGACTGATAGTCGTCGGGATTCACCACCACACCAACATCGGCGAAATTCTTTGCTGCAGCTCTCACCATCGCTGGACCACCAATATCGATGAGTTCAACCCCGGGCGCCGTTGAGAACGGATACAGATTGACGATCACCACATCGATGGGATTGATGCCGTATTCCGCAAGATCGGCCTGATGAGTCGCATCTGAACGGTCAGCAAGGATGCCACCGTGAACCTTCGGATGCAGCGTGACAACCCGATGCCCAAGGATCGCCGGAACACCTGTGATCTCCGCGACGTCGGTGACGGGAACCCCCGCATCAGCGATAACAGCAGCAGTTCCTCCCGACGACAATAATGACCACCCAAGCTCGTGAAGTTCACGAGCAAGGTCAACTACACCGGTCTTGTCATAGACAGAGACAAGAGCAGTGGGCATACGAACTCAGCTCAAATTGGCAACGATTTCTGCCATCAGCTCGCCAGCCTCAGTCGGGTTAAGCCCGACCTTAACGCCGGCCTCAGCCAATGCATCCATCTTGCCTTGGGCAGTTCCCTTGCCGCCGGAGACAATTGCACCGGCGTGGCCCATCTTCTTGCCCGCTGGCGCCGTGACGCCAGCGATATACGCGCTCATCGGCTTTGTCACGTTTGCTTTGATGAAATCGGCCGCTTCCTCTTCGGCCGATCCACCGATCTCACCGATCATGATGATTGCGTGCGTATCTGGGTCGGCTTGAAACTCACTCAGGCAATCGATGAAGTTCGTTCCTGGCACAGGGTCGCCACCGATACCGACACACGTTGACACACCAATACCCTTCTGCTTCAGCTCATACAATGCCTGATAGGTCAGGGTTCCTGAGCGACTCACAATGCCAACATTCGGACCCTCTACGGAGGGCGGCAACGCGATCTCGCCTGCGGTGATGCCGATATTGCACTTTCCGGGGCTGATAATGCCCGGACAGTTGGGGCCGAGCAGTCGAGTATTTGGATAGTCGGCTAGCAAAGTGTTGAACACCCGGGCCTCATCTTGGGCAGGAATGCCTTCGGTGATACACACGACGAACGACACGCCAGCCGCCGCCGCTTCGAGAATTGCCGCCGGCGCTGCTTTGGGTGGGACTGCGACAAACGAGGCGTCGGCGCCGGTCGCTGCAACTGCATCAGCAACGCTGTCGAAGATCGGGATGCCTTCGACGTCTTGGCCGCCTTTGCCTGGCGTCACACCCGCAACGACATTGGTCCCATAGTCACGGTTGCGAAGACCGTGATATTTACCCTGTCCGCCGGTGAGGCCCTGAACGATGACTTTGGTGTTTTCGTTAACGAAAATCGACATGGTGTGACCTCTCACTTCTTTGCCAACGCAACGGCGGCGCGGGCGGCGTCAAGCATGGTTGGTTCTGAACGAAGTTTTGATTCTGGAATTCCTGCGTCGGCAAGAATCTGCCGGCCTTCTTCAGCATTGGTGCCGTCGAGACGAATCACGATGGGGGCACGAAGATCGACTCGGCCGAGTGCCTCAACGATACCTTTCGCGACCTCTTCACCTCGGGTGATTCCACCGAAGATGTTGATGAAGATCGATGAAACGTTTTGGTCGAAATTGATGACCTCAAGAGCTGCGGCCATGACATCTGCATTTGCTCCACCACCGATGTCCAAAAAGTTGGCGGCCGATCCACCGACCTGATTCACCACATCGAGCGTCGACATTGCGAGTCCGGCACCGTTTGCGATAATGCCGACGGTGCCGTCAAGACCGATGTATTGCAGGTCATGGGTTTTCGCTAGACGTTCGCGCTCGTCAAGCTCTTCGGTCTCCGCATACTCGGCCCATTCAGTGTGACGGAACAATGCGTTTGCGTCGAGTGTCACCTTGGCGTCGAGCGCATGAACCTCACCGGTGGGCTTGAGAATGAGTGGATTGATCTCTGCGAGATCGCAGTCACCTTCTGAAAAGCAGCGATACAACTTGACGAGGATGTCAGCGGTTCCGTCGAGCGCTTTCTCAGGGATCTTCGCGTCAACCGCTGCTTGACGAGCGGTGGCTGCATCGAGACCAGCAACAGGGTCGATGTGAAGCTTCACGATGGCATCAGGGTCGCTCTCAGCGACAGCCTCGATTTCGACACCGCCTTGGGCCGACAACATCAACAGATGCTTCTTCGCCGCCCGGTCGAGGGTGAAGCTTGCGTAGTACTCGTCTTCGATATCAGAGGCGTTCTCGACCCAAAGGCGCTTTACAACGTGACCCTTGATGTCCATGCCAAGGATGTTTCCGGCGTGGGTGCGAACCTCGTCAGCGTTATCGGCGAGTTTGATACCTCCGGCCTTGCCACGACCACCAACCTGCACCTGAGCTTTGACGACGACCGGATACCCGGCGGCTTCTGCAGCCGCTAACGCCTCTTCGACGGTGTCCGCTTTGTCACCCGGGCTTACCGGAATGTCAAAGCGAGCGAAGTACTGCTTGCCTTGGTATTCGAACAGATCCACTTGTTCAGTCCTCTCGTTGATCGAGTGTTGACTCCAACCAGGAACTGATCGCTTTCAACGATGCTCCCGGTTGGAAGATTTCGGCTACGCCCTGATTGCGAAGCTCACGAGCGTCGGCGTCGGGAATCACCCCGCCACCAAAGACAAGAGCGTCGCCGAGATCACGGTTCTTCAGTTCTTCCATCACCCGCGGGAACAGGGTGAGGTGAGCCCCTGATAGCAACGACAGCCCAATGGCGTCGGCATCCTCTTGAAGTACCGTTTCGGCAATCTGCTCTGGAGTTTGATGCAGCCCGGTGTAGATGACTTCGAACCCGTGGTCGCGCAGGGCGCGAGTGATCGTCTTGGCTCCACGATCATGACCATCAAGGCCAGGTTTCGCCACGACAACTCGGTAAGGACGCTTCACAAGATTCGAACCCTACTTTCCTGACGACCCGACTCACTAACTCACGGACAAGGCAGACTAGTGAGGTGCAACTTCTGCAGTTCAGATCTCCGCTTGCTCGGGCAGTGATACCCGTTGTCGGAGGCCTCATCGTGCTCACCATGATCGGTCTGTTTACCTGGGCAATGGCTGCGTACATCTCTTCAGGGGAGGTGTCGACATCGAACCGTCTCGCTCCTGACACGTGGCCCGTCGGCAACGTCGAGTACCTCTCAGAACTTGTCGCAAACGACGGTCCCCTATTGTTCGCCGAACTCGGAACTGCGGTATCTGATCGTTCAATCGTCATCGACCATCAGGGAACTGACCCTCTCAACGGGTGGCGGGTTCGCTGGGCCTACCCTGCTGACCGAGACTCAGACTGCATCGTCACCCAACAGATCGGCACCGACGTGTTCACCGATTGCGACGGAAGAACTGTCTCCGTTGAAGACCTCGCCATCCCTCCTGAGGGGGTCCGGCCCGTCGTCGTTGACCGAGCGTTGCTTGAAATTGATCTCCGAGGTGTCAGCAACAACTAGTGCTGTGACGTCGCTCCAATCAGGCGATGAGCGAAGACCTCCGAGTGGTGTTCAAGATGATTCCGCTTGATTTGTAGGCCGCCAACAACTTCTGCACCGGTTTGTCCGACAGCGGTGGAAAGTCGGTCAAGGCTCTTTCCCGCTTCGAGGGCATACGTGAGAAAGCAGGCAGCTTTCTTGCCTCGCATCACCGGCATGTTGGCAATGTCGCCCGCAGCCCACGGCGACTGACCGACGAAGAACAAGCCATGAGTCCATGTTCCTATGAGAACAATGTCTGCCGCTTGCACACTCGCGAGATCGGGACGCCGAACGCGAGAAAGACCGGTGATCTCCCAGCCCTCTTGCTGGAGATGTGAACCGATCAACTCTGCTGCGCGCCAAGTGTTGCCGGTGAGACTTTCGACGAGTAGTGAGGCCTTCATCACGACCTATTCAACCAGATCGGCGAGTGAGCGGCGCAAAGGCAAGCGCAAGATGTTTTGTTCCGACACCTGCGAAGTTGACCGTCGCTTCTGCGCGGTCACCTTGACCGGTGATCTCAATGATTACCCCCTCACCGAACGCAGGATGACTCACATCGTCGCCGATACGGAATCCGATCTCGTGGGCGCCCGACTGGGTCGGACCAGTTCGTGAGCTCATCGCCCGTTCAACGATGCGGTCACGATGTTCATCATTTTCGTCACGGTCAATACTTCGTTGCCGGTACGGCGGTGGGGAGTCCCACGATGACGATGAGCGATACGAACTCTGTGCAGCCGAGGGGCGACGGTCGCCTTGGATGTCGAGCAACGATTCTGGGATCTCGTCGAAGAATCGCGACGGTGGGTTGTATTGCGTCGAACCGAACAACATCCTGCTCCACGAGTGCGACAGGAACAGGCGCTGCATCGCTCTCGTAATGCCGACATAGGCAAGCCGGCGTTCTTCTTCCATCTCATCTGGGTCGGAGAGCGCCCGATGATGAGGAAACACACCTTCTTCAACCCCGACAAGAAACACGTTTGGAAATTCAAGACCTTTTGCTGAATGCAGTGTCATGAGGACGACTCTGTCCTCATCAGCAAGGTCGTCGGTATCGGCTACGAGAGCAACCTGCTCGAGGAATTCTTCGAGGCGCGTGAACTCTCGAGCTGAGCCAACCAGTTCGCCAAGGTTCTCAATACGACCGTGAGCCTCAACAGTGTCCTCTTCTTCAAGCTCGGTGAGGTAACCCGACGACTCGAGCACGTGCTGAAGAAGTTCTCCCGCCGTAAGCCAGTCGTCACCCTCACTTCGAAGCAATTCGATGGCACCGTCGATGACCTCACAAAAACTTTCAACACCTCGCGCCGCTCTACCACTCACTCCCGCTTCGCTCGCACGTCGCGCTGCTTCGATGAACGAAATACCTTCTAGTGATGCGAACTCGTTAATTTTCGCAACACTCGTGTCACCGACACCGCGCTTAGGCACATTGAGCACCCGCTTAACACTCACCTCATCCGCAGGGTTGGCCACAACCCTTAGATACGCGAGCGCGTCACGCACCTCGCGACGGTCGTAGAACTTGGTGCCACCGACAACCTGATATGGCACCCCAAGCCGCATGAACGATTCTTCGATCACACGACTCTGAGCATTTGTTCGGTACAGCACTGCCGTATCACTGAACATGGTGCCGGTCTCGCGGGTGAGTTGAAGGGCAGACGATGCGACAAACGTTGCTTCATCGCCCTCATCACTTGCGTAGTAGCGAACGATGCGGTCGCCGGGGTTTCCGTCGGTCCACAGGTGTTTCGGCTGGCGTCCCGGATTATTCACGATCACTGCGTTGGCTGCATCGAGAATGGTCTGCGTTGAGCGATAGTTCTGATCGAGCACGATGGTGGTCACATCGGCGAACACATCTTCGAATTGGATGATGTTGCGAAGATCGGCCCCACGAAAGCGATAGACGCTCTGGTCGCTGTCGCCAACCACGCAGACGTTATGAGCCCCGGTCGGGTCAGTCGCTCCACCCAAAGCCAACACGATCTCGTTTTGCGCCATGTTGGTGTCTTGGTACTCGTCGACGAGAAGGTGGCGGAACCGTCCCCGATATTCGTCGAGAACATCAGGGCACTCGTTGAGCATTCGCACTGTGAGGGTGAGCAAATCATCAAAGTCGGCCGCTCCAGCACGTTCGAGGCGTGTTTGATACTCGGCATAGATCTCGGCATAACGGCGAGCGAAAATGTCATCAGCAGACGCAATCGCGGTTGCGGGGTCGACAAGTTCGTTCTTGAACAACGAAATGTGGCCGTGTACCGCCCTCGAGTTAAACCGCTTCGGGTCGAGCCCCATATCGCGCACCACATACCCCGTGAGGCGAATTGCGTCACTTTGGTCGTAAATCGAGAATGTTCGAGGCAACCCAACGCGTTCGGCATGCACACGAAGAATTCGCACACAGGCCGAGTGAAATGTGCTCACCCACATGCTCTTCACCACCGGGCCCACAAGATCAGCGACCCGATCGCGCATTTCACGTGCTGCCTTATTGGTGAACGTGATCGCAAGAATCTGTGAGGGGTGCACCCCGGTGTGAATGAGGTGAGCGATCCGATGGGTTAACACACGTGTTTTGCCCGAGCCAGCCCCGGCAACCACGAGCAACGGTCCGCTCGGGTGAATAACAGCGTCGTACTGCGCAGGGTTGAGACCAGCGAGAAACGGGCTTGTCGAAAACAGCGAGGGGTCAGACATCTGACCTCAGTGTACGGGTCGGGTGTTAAGCGCACTGCACCTCATCATCGAAGCCCTACTGAGACATCAGGAGAACGCAAAAGGTGGGTGCACCCGAGTTACGGATGCACCCACAACTTTGGACGAACTGACCTCTCGGGGGGTGGGAGGTCAACTCATGGACAGGCGCAACGCCCTCCAAGCGTTGAGATCTCAGGCCTCAACGACCGCACCATCATCTGCGTGGTCGTGATGCCCACGACCGAATTCACCATGACCATCGCCATCGTGCTTCGGACCACGGCGATTTTCCACAGCCTCAGGCACAGTGTTCAACCGCGCAGTGATTTTTGCCTCCATTGCTTCTAACTTTTCTGCGGCTTCGTCCTCAGTTAGCGAACCATCTGCCACATGCTCGGCCAGGTGATCTGCCCGATCGTCGACGAGAGCGCCGACGATGTCACCGATCTCGACGCCATTCTCCTCAGCAATGTCGGCAACTGACTTCCCCTCTGAAAATGCTTCGCGCAACGCTGGGCCATCAATGCCGAGCATCTCGAGCACCGCCGCTGGCAACTGCCCACCTCGGCGGGGACCTGAGTTGCGATCACGAGTCGGAGGCACCTCATTCACTTTTTCTGAAATTCGATCTTCAGCAGAAGCCAATTTCTCAGCCGCTTCATCTTCGGTGAGAGAACCATCTGCGACGTAATCGTTGAGATGCTCCTCAAGATCGGCAACGAGAGCAGCGACAACCGTCTCAATTGCGATTCCTTGCTCGGTAGCGACATCGGCAATCGACTTTCCGGCTGCGAACTCTGAACGAAGCGTCTCGGTGTCGACACCGAGTGAAGTTGCAAGCGTCTCTGGAGACCCCATCTTGCCGCCCTTACCTCTTCCACGTCCATGTCGACCGTCGACCCCGTCTGATGAGCGCTCATCAACCGCGTCGGTCTCGAGGTCTCCCGCTGCGCTCGTGAGCCCTGGCACACCGAGAATGAAACCCGCTCCAGTTCCTGCGAGCAATCCCGCTGACATTGCTGCGAACAGTGCTTTCTTCTTCATAGATGACTTCTTTCTTTCCTTTGGAAGTTGGGGGATCCTGCTTCCGTTGGACACCATCATCGAAGGGGTCTTCAAGAAAAGTGCGAGATCTAGGTAAGGAGAACGTGAGAACTCTCTCAACTACACCGAGGGAGGGTCCCACGACCGAACCACCGGCAATGTAAGGCCGACGACCGCTCCTCCCCCATCGCGATCTGCAACAAACACCTCGCCACTATGTTGACGTGCGGTCGACGCCACCATTGAGAGGCCAAGACCTGACCCAGGGAGTGTGCGAGCAGTCGCTGACCGATGAAAACGCTCAAACACCAATGCTTGATCAGTGATCGGAATGCCCGGGCCTCGATCGAACACTGAAATTCGGCCGTCGACAACCGTGACCTCAATCGGGCCATCGGTTTGGTCAAATTTCACTGCGTTCTCCAAAAGGTTAGAAACTGCTCGCTCGAGTTGTCCCCGACGAATAATGACCTCGGAATCATCTGTCTGCACAAGCACCTGTCGCCCTGAACGACGCTGAGATCGCTCGGCTGCGGTGATAACAACGTCGCCGATTCGAACCTGCTCGGGCTCGGAGTCATCAACCTCACCGCTCGCAACCTGCACAACTTCATTCACAAGAGACGTCAATTCGCTCGCCTCGGCACGCATCGATTCAACGATCTCTGCGCGCTCATCAGCCGGCAAGTCTGGGTATCGGCTTAACGTATCGAGCCCCGTTCGAATCGAGGTCACCGGAGTTCGTAATTCGTGACCTGCGTCCTCCACAAGGCGGCGTTGGTCAGCTCGAGAGCGAGCGAGAGCACCGATCATACGATGGAATGCAGTTGAAAGACGGCCGACCTCATCACGACGTTCAGGTCGATCACCATCTGCAAGCTCAAGACGTCCAGTCGATTCAATCTCTGAAGCGGCATCGGTCAGCACGCGAAGCGGTCGCGTAACCCGCCCAGCGACGACGGCTCCTAGCGCACCGGCGGCAAGGGTGACACCAGTGACCAACAGCAGTGTTCGCAACCTCAAACTTTCTAAGACAGCATTCGTCTCGGCAAGCGGTCGCCCAATCTGAATGATGCCGTCTTCAAAACCGATGGAGCGAATTCGATACTCGGCCCGGCCGAGTTGAGTTGACCGAAAATTCGTCACCCCGGCGCGGCCGATCAACTCGAGATCTTCCCGATTTGGTTTCATCTGCTTCGGGAAGTTTGAGCGAAGAACCGAACCATCTTTGAGCACCGCCTGAACTACCACCCCGTCAAAAGGACCGGAGTCGAATAAACGTTCATCGAACCTTTGTGCCGTCGCCACCGCGGTGGCATCTACCAATGAATCATCGACCGCTCTCAACAGCCGTGAAGACGTTGTCTGGTACGAGATCGAGCCAACGACAATGGTCGCAACGGCGGCAAGCGTCGCCATTAACAAAGCAATTCGGAGTCGAAGGCTCATCGTTCAACCCGGGCCGAGTAACCCACACCACGAACGGTATGGATCAACCGCAAGCCGCCCCCTTCTTCGGTTTTGCGGCGAAGGTAACCGATGTACACAGCCAGGTTTTTGGAGTCTGGCCCAAAGTCATACTTCCAAATCCTCTCGTAAATCGTTGAATGGTCGAGCACTATGCCGGCGTTCCGAATCAGCAATTCGAGAAGGTCGAATTCGGTTTTCGACAGTTCAAGTTCGCGACTGCCGCGCCAAACCCGACGTCCTGCAGAGTCCATCACCAAGTCGCCAAGCGCCAGCGGCTCGACTCCTGAGTGCTCCTCGGCATCAACCACTAAACGACGCACGAGCGCCCGAAGACGCGCGAAAAGTTCACCTAAATCAAATGGCTTCAGAACGTAGTCGTCGGCTCCTGCGTCAAGCCCGGCAATTCGATCACTTGGTTCAGTTCGCGCTGTCAACATAAGAATTGGGATACGAACTCCCTCAGATCGAAGCACCCGACATACCGTCAACCCATCAACAGCCGGCATCGACACGTCAAGCATGATGATGTCGGGAGGGGCATCGACAGAGTCTTCTCGCAAGTGCTGAAGAGCTGCAGCACCATCGTTCACCGCACTCACTTCGTAGCCCTCGAGCGTCATCGCTCGGGCAAGAGACTCTCGAACCGCCCGGTCATCTTCGGCCAGCAGCACCCGTAATCTCTGATCGGTCATACCATGAGTACATCAGAATGCGGTAAGTATCTGGTGAGAATGTCAACAAAAATCTCTGAGCGCGCCTCTACATCACCGGTACAACGGACACTGCTTTATCTTTCGCACACCATCCGTTGGATCGTTCTTGGAGGGTTCTCAGGACTGCTCGCAGGATGCGCTTCGTATCTATTCCTTGAGGGTCTCGATCGGGTGACCGCATTCCGAACCGATGAACAATGGATGATCTACCTTCTGCCCATCGCAGGTCTGGTCATCGGGCTCTCAAACAAATGGCTCGCCGGTCGCTCCGCCTCGGGAAATTCACTCCTGCTACAGGAGATCCACAGCCCAACTCGCTGGGTTCCCCGGCGAATGGCACCGCTCGTTCTGCTCGGAACATGGTGGACACATTTGTTCGGCGGATCGGCTGGTCGAGAAGGAACCGCTCTCCAAATGTCGGGGAGCCTCAGCGACGCGTTCGGCCGCCTCATCAAACTTCAGCAACGTGACCGCTCCCTCCTGCTCATTGCTGCCCTAGCCGGAGGCTTCGGCTCAGTATTCGGCGTTCCGTTCGCAGGAGTTGTCTTTGCACTCGAAGTACCAACCGTCGGGCGTCTGCGACTCCGAGCGCTCGTGCCCGCAATATCCGCGTCTTTCGTCGGAGACGCAATGGTCGGGTGGCTGGGCCACGACCACGTTCCTCGTCTTTCGGTCGATCTCTCGATGTCGTCGTCAACGCTCGGTGCTCTGATCGTTGTCGGCGTGTCGTGTGGGATCGCCGCTCGAATGTTCATCTCGGCAACATCCTCCATCAGAAACCTCGGTCGCCGATATCTCCCGTCGACGGTGCTGCGTCCCGTCATTGGCGGCGCAGCGGTGCTCGGCCTGTCGGCCCTATTCGGACGTGACTATCTTGGCCTGTCGCTCCCACTCCTCGACACGGCGCTGTCAGGTGCCTCAATCGCCCTCACCGTCTTTGCACTCAAAGTCGTGTTTACCGCAATCACTATTGGCACAGGGTTCCTCGGCGGCGAGGTCACCCCACTGTTCGTCATTGGCGCCACACTTGGGGCATCGGTTGGCGAGCTTGTGGGTCTGCCAATCGGCGTTGCGGCCGCAATCGGCATGGTCGCTACCTTTGGTGCAGCTGCGAATACACCACTCGCGTGCAGCGTGATGGGCCTGGAGTTATTCGGCTCTGCAGCCGTTGCCCCGATAACGATTGGCTGTCTTGTTGCCTGGGTTGCTTCAGGCTCTGGAACGATCTATGAAACGCAGCGGCACGCGCTGCGTCGATCTTCAACTGGTCTTCACAACTCGTAAAGGCAGCTCGCGCGGTCCTCGAATCTGACCGACACTCCAACGGGTATCGCTGTCGACGGTGAACGACGGGAACCGCCGAACAAACTCTTCGACCGCCACCTTGAGTTCCAAACGCGCAAGGTTCGAGCCCAAGCAGCGGTGGATACCAAGTCCAAAGGCTCCATGGCGATTCTCTTGACGGTCGATCACGAACTGAGTTGCGTGTTCGAACTGCTTAGGATCACGG
>Ga0160423_10000156_pt1 | contig 50514 bp, 64 predicted proteins | sample CRUFie14St8metaG_FD_108191 | JGI IMG/M metagenome (GOLD analysis project Ga0160423, IMG submission 108191) | Marine microbial communities from the Costa Rica Dome - CRUD Field 142mm St8 metaG | ecosystem: Environmental > Aquatic > Marine > Oceanic > Photic zone | place: Costa Rica: the Eastern...
CCTGGAACATTAAATACACTTAATGAAATTGCAGCGGCTTTAAATGATGACCCAACATTTACAACTACAGTTAATAATGCTATAGCAACTAAACTGCCACTTGCTGGTGGTACCATGACAGGAAATATATCACATGCTTCTAATTTTACTGTTAGTGCTGGAGGGAATATAACACTTGATTCTGCTGGAGATATTATTCTTGATGCAGATGGTGATGATTGGAAATTTCACGAAGGTGGAACTGCTGTATTCGAAATCAAGCATGAATCACATGGTGTTGATTTCTTGCTCAATACTGGCAATGAAGATTGGAGTTTTAGAGGCTCTGATGATGGTACAACTATTACAGCTTTACAGCTTGATATATCAGATGCCGGTTTTGGTAAATTTAATGGCGCATTAGCAGTACAAGGTCAGTCTAGTGCTCATTTAGCCAATAGTGGAACGCTTTCTTTTGACTCAAATAGTTCTACAACGGAATTAAGTTCTTATGCAAATGATGCAACATCATTTGGAAATATAGCATTTAAAACAGGTTATGGCGGTGCTGCTCCTACTACGATGATGCAAATTCAACCTGGTGGTGTTGCTATAGGAACACATAACCCACAAAGAGAGTTGCATGTAAAATCTTCTGGCTCAGGAGTAGCAGCCTTTGAAAGTACTGGTGCAGGATTAGCTATACAAGGTAATAGTAGTACCACAGCCCTAACTGAAATTGTTGGATATAAACAGACTGGTGGTACTTATCACGACATAAACATTCGTGCGGTGAGCTCAGGTGCCCAATTATTTTTAGATACAAACGGACATGTTGGTATTGGAACTGACTCACCTACGGCTGGTTCGTCAAACACAACAACATTAGAAGTTGCGGGAGCAACAGTTGTTGGTTTTGCTGCAGGCTCTCCATTCAACACTGCTGGTAGAAAATATACCTTTGAATCTCGTTATGCTGGTTCAAATCATTTATCAATAGGTTATATTGCAGATGGATCTACTCATGCGCAGGCATTTGTTGCATCACAAAACAACCTTCCATTGTGGGTAGGGGTTGGTACTAAAAATAATATCAAAATGTTGAGTGACAGAAGTACTCAATTAACTGGATATGTAGGTTTTGGAACTTTTAGTGCTGGTGCATCAGACGATGTTGATACTACTGTAACTAAAGGTGCAAGACTAAGGTCAATGGGTGGTCGTGGCGGACAGCCAAATGTATTAGGTTGGGACCATTTAGATAGAAGCAATTCAGCCTTTGACCATAATTCACCGATTACATCTTCTTTTGTTAGTAGCTATAACGTGAGCTTTAGTCAACTTGATGGAACTGGAAACAATCGATGGATGTTAGGAGACGGTCCTAATGGAGGATTAACATGGATATGGCAAGGAAAGAATTCTAATTCTAGTAACAGTGGAGGCCAAGCTGGTTGGGATTGCGGCAGTATTGGAATAGATAGTAACTATACTTACATGCTTGTTAACTATGTCAAAAGAATGACAAGCACAGCAACAGGAACATATTATTATGGAACACAGGGTATATATGACCAAAATGGAAATAGTTTAAATAATCCATATATGACAATCACAGCGACAAGTAATTTACCTCTTGGTGTTTGGTGTGCTGATGTACATTTCATAGTATCACATCAATATACAGGAAATGCTTCTTTGCTAAATCAGGGATTATGGAGAATGGATACAGGTGCTAGATTACAAAACTGGGCAAACCAATTTAGTGGTGTTAACCTATATAGATCCTATCCATCTTCTACGACAACGCATGGTATAGGATTCAGAACATATTTATATTATGCAGTACCAGGTGACGGCACGACACTACATTGGGCCCAACCTGCAATTTATAAATGTGACGGCACAGAGCCAACAATAGCTGAAATAAGAGGTGGAGATAAAACTCTGGCATATAGTGTTACTGCAGCATAGGAGGAATAATGGCACATAGATTAGATCACGGACAACCAATTTTTCCAGGAGCTCCTGGAGAAGATGCTACTGATTTATCAGGTTCAGATAGAGAAGCTTTTTTTCAAAAAATAGAAGATGAAGGTTTAGAAATTCTAAGAGAAGAACGGAATAAACTTTTACAGGAAAGTGATTGGACACAAAACTCTGATATACCAGAAGAAACAAGAAATGCTTGGACTACATATAGACAAGAATTAAGGGATATAACAAAAACCTATTATAATATAGGTGAGGTAATTTGGCCTAATAAACCTAGTTAATCAAGGTTTTTATGTTATAAATAGAGTATATTGGAAGGTTAAGAGGGTATAAATAGTATTATGGCAAAACCAAATTCAAGAGCAACATTTTTAGATTACTGTTTAAGAGCATTAGGAGCTCCTGTCATAGAGATAAATGTCGATGAAGACCAGGCTGATGATAGAATAGACGAGGCTCTACAATTTTATCAATCCTATCATATGGATGCTATAGAAAAAGTATATCTAAAGCATAAGGTTACTAACAGTCAGTTAATATTTCAAGCGGTGACAACGGGTACATTTGTGGAAGGTGAGACTATTACGGGTGGTACATCTGGAGCAAAGGCTGTAGTTAAATCAGTACCTACAACATCAACTCTTAGATACAATGTACTCAAGGATTCCAACGTACCTTTCCAAGCAAGTGAAACGGTGACCGGTGAAACATCCGGAGCTACTGGAGTTATCTCATCATCTGGAGGAATAGTAATAGGCGATATGGAAAATGGATTTGTACCTATTAATGATTTAGTAACTGATGTAGTACAAGTCTTACCTATTAGGGATTCAGTAACTTCTACTGATATGTTTGATATAAGATATCAGATACATTTAAATGATATTTATTCTTTAGGATTTATGGGACAATTAACTGAGTATGTCATGTCTCAACAATTCTTATCTCTCTTAGATAGAGTTATTGATTCAGATGAAAAACATATTAGCTTTGAGAGACATATGAACAGACTGACAATTCATATGGATTGGAATGACGAGGTTGATGTAGATGATTTCCTAGTAGTAGAATGTTATAGAATTATTGACCCAGATACATTTACTGATGTATATAATGATTACTATTTAAAAAAATATGCCACTGCATTAATTAAAAAACAATGGGGACAAAACTTACTTAAGTTTGAGGGCATGCAAATGCCAGGTGGAGTACAATTTAATGGAAGACAATTGTATGATGATGCTGTCACTGAACTAGAACAATTAACAGAAGAAGCAAGACTTAATTGGGAACAACCAATTGACTTCATGACGGGGTAAACCATGCCTAGGAATGTATATTTTTCTCAGGCCGTAAGATCCGAACAAAATCTATATGAAGACCTAATTATTGAATCATTAAAAATATATGGTCAAGATGTTTATTATGTTCCAAGGATTTTAGTCAATAGAGATACAATTTTAAACGAAGACCCTGCGTCTAAGTTTGATGACGCATTCTTAATCGAAGCTTACATTGAAAACACTGAAGGTTTTGAAGGTGCAGGGGATTTATACTCTAAATTTGGTTTAGAAATTAGAGATGAAGCTCAATTTATTATTTCACGTAAGGTATGGGAAAGAAGAGTTGGTATTTTTGATACAAGAGATACTGATACAGACCCTAGACCATTAGAAGGAGACTTATTATTCCTTCCAATGACAAATAGCTTCTTTGAGATATCAATGGTAGAAGATGATAAACCATTCTATCAATTATCTGACTTACCCGTATATAAACTTACATGCTCATTATTTGAATACTCTGAGGAAGATTTTGATACAGGTGTCGATGTCATTGATACTGAAATAAATAAAATATCATATCAAGTTGCTATGAATATAGATATACAAGATGCTCAAGGTGATACATCATTATTATTTAATGTAGGTGACACTGTAAAACAAATACATGTGGACCAAGTGTTAAATGAATCAGGAGATGTGGTGACAGCAGAAGTTGCTACAAAAGGTGAGGTTGCGAATGTAGAAATTTTAAGTTCTACATCACAGAGAGTATTTATTTCAAATGTAGGTGTTACAAACTCTACCGTAGATAGAGAATTTGTAGTTGATTCTACTAAACCACTATTTAAATTAAATCCGGTTGATGATTCAACAACTGGAGTCATTGGTATAATAACATTTATTTATGATGAAGTCCTTGATAGTACAGGCACTGCTTTTGCTACAGATGAAGCAGCACAGAATTATGATTTTGAAGCTATTGCTGATGGGTTCATAGACTTTAGTGAGTCTAATCCATTTGGCGATCCATCGGAGACATACTAATGTTTGGCGATCATTTCTATCATGCTACCATGAGAAAGTCAGTTGCTGTCTTTGGTACACTATTTAATAATTTAAAAGTTGTAAGAAAGTCATCTGATGGTTCTGTATTAAATAGTCAAAGAGTACCTTTGGCTTACGGTCCAAAACAAAGATTTCTTTCTCGTATTGACCAAGAGATTGGAAGAGATGCATCAGTGGCTTTAAAGCTTCCACGTATGGGATTTGAAATCACAAGTCTTTCTCTAGACCCTACACAAAAATTACAAAAAAGAAATCCTGTGCAAGAGGTTGATACTTCCAATCCAAAAAATAAAAAAGTTATAAAACATTTTACATCATATGATATAGGTATGTCTTTATATATTATGGCAAAAAATCAAGATGATGGATTACAAATCATGGAACAAATATTACCATATTTCCAGCCTGATTATACAGTGACTATTAAACCAGTTGATGGTTGGACAACATTAAAGCAAGATGTTCCTGTAATATTACAAAGTGTAAATATAGATGACCAGTACGAAGGCTCATATGAAGAAAGAAGAGTTTTAATCTATCAGTTAGATTTTATTATGAAAATGAAGTTTTATGGTCCAGATAAAAGAACAGGTATTATTAGGGAGATTAACATTGACTTTAATAATGATACTGGTGGTTCACAGATATTAGAAAATATGGATTTTACTATATCACCATCAACAGCAAGTGCTGATGATACATACTCTGTAGTGACAACAATTAGTGGTGATTCAATAATAAGTACAGAAACAAGTGGTACACAAACACAAGATGAAACTGGTATAAATTATACTAACTATGTTATGACAGTTGCAGCAAAAACAGGAGATGTAATACCTGGCCAGTCGAGCAATGCATACTATTTTGGAGGTGTACAGCAAAAAGAATTTAATTTAATAAGAGGACAGACATACAGATTTGACCAAAGTGATTCAAGCAACGGTGGACATCCATTAAGATTATCAACAACTTCAAATGGAACACATGCTGGAGGAACTGAATATACTGAAGGAGTAACATATGTAGGTACTCCTGGTTCGGGTACAGCTTACACTCAAATAGTTGTAAGTAATAACACACCAGGTACTTTATATTACTATTGCACTAATCACAGTGGAATGGGAGCTAAGATAAATATATTAACGTCAGCATACTAATGTATATATTATGGAAAATAAGAAACAAAAGATATCAGCTAACTTAAGTAAAAATTTACCTATAAAGAAGGTAGACCGTCCTTTAACTGATAAAGATGTAAAGGATGATTACGAATTTTCAAGAAGAACTTATAAAGACTTAATAAATACTGGAGTAAGGTCTCTTGATGTATTGGCTGAACTAGCGAGAGAATCAGAGCATCCAAGAGCATTTGAAGTATTATCAAAATCTATAAAAGATATTGGTGATACTACAGAAAAATTAATGAAGCTTCAAAAAGATAAAAACGATTTAGGTAAAGAGAAAAGAGAATTAGAAAAAAAACAAATAACAAATAATAATGTTTTTGTTGGTAGTACATCTGATTTGCAACGAATGCTCCATAATAAAGATGATTATATAGATGCAGAGAATTAAGAATAATGAGTTTGGTTATTTAGGAAATCCAAATGTTAAGAGAGATGGAGTTGAAACAGGATTTACTAAGAAGCAAGTTATAGAGTATAAGAAGTGTCTTAATGACCCTGTATACTTTGCTAAAACTTATATAAAAATTATATCTCTTGATGATGGATTGATTCCATTTGAACCGTATCCATATCAAGAAGAAATGTTTACGAGTTTTCGTGAGAATAGATTTAATATAGTACTAGCTTGTAGACAGAGTGGTAAATCCATATCATCAGTTGTTTATTTATTGTGGTATGCATGCTTTCACCCAGAGATGACTATTGCCATCCTTGCTAATAAAGGAGCAGTGGCAAGAGAAATGTTAGCTAGGGTAACATTGGCTTTAGAGAATTTACCTTTCTTTTTACAGCCTGGTTGCAGAACACTAAATAAAGGTAGTATAGAATTTAGTAATAACTCTAGGATAATAGCAGCTGCTACTTCTAGTAACTCAATTCGTGGATTATCAATTAATTTATTGTTCCTAGATGAGTTTGCTTTTGTAGAAAATGATGCAACATTTTATACATCAACTTATCCTGTGGTAACTGCCGGTAAAGATACAAAAATTATAATATGTTCTACGGCAAATGGATTAGGTAATATATACCATAAGTTATGGGAAGGAGCCACTCAAGGCACCAATGAATTTGTACCTTTTAGAGTTGATTGGTGGGATGTACCAGGTAGAGATGATAAGTGGAAGCAAGAAACAATTGCTAATACTTCTGAACTACAGTTTGACCAAGAGTTTGGTAATACATTTCACGGAAGAGGTAATACATTAATAAGTGCAGACTTTTTAATAAAACAAAAGGCTGTAGAACCGGAGGTTGTAAAAGAAAATTTATTTCTATATAAAGCCCCGATTGAAGGACATCAGTATGTAATATGTGTTGATGTTGCACAAGGAAGAGGACAGGACTATAGTACTTTTAATATTATAGATGTAAGTTCAACTCCTTTTGAACAGGTATGTGTATTTAGAGATAATGATATATCTCCTTTGCTACTACCTGATATAATCTATAAATATGCGAATATGTATAACCAAGCATATGTTATAGTTGAAAGTAATGACCACGGCGCTGTCGTATGTAATGGTTTGTATTATGAACTTGAGTATGAAAATATGTTTGTTGAATCGACCGTTAAGGCTAACGCAATAGGTGTTAAGATGACTAAACGGGTCAAAAGGATAGGATGTTCCGGCGTAAAAGATTTGGTGGAACAATCTAAACTAAGAATATATGATGCAGAAACAATTATTGAAATGAGTACCTTTGTAGCTAGAGGTAATTCATATATGGCAGTGCCACCTAATCATGATGACTTAATGATGAATTTAGTATTATTTGCTTGGTTCACTACTACCGATATTTTTGAAAGTATGACTAAGATAAATATTAAAACGCATTTATATAAAGAAAGATTGAAAGCTATACAAGATGATATGTTACCCTTTGGATTTATTGAAGATGGAAGTAAACCTCCTGAAGTAGATGAGGATGGTAATATATGGTTCGAACAGGAATGGAAACAAAATGCAAAAATTTAATGAGTATGGTACAATAACGGAAGATGTAACTCCAGCTAAGGACTTACACGTGGTAATCATGGGCCTTGGAGAAGAGGAAGGTACTTTTGCAGAAATCATGCAAAAGCTATGTAAGAAAAGAGGTATAAAAAATACTCTTATAAACATAGAAGAAGCATACATGGGTTCAAGTGATGTTGAGATAGGTTCGGCAAGAATACGTAACATTGATGGAAAAGACAATGAAATCGATATCACTGTTTTAAATACTATTGTATTTGTTAGAGCAGGTGCTTTAAAATCATTGACATCTCAGGCCTTGGTATCTACTCTACAAAATATTGGATTCTTTCTTATAAATGATTTAGAAACTATGCTGCTATGTGATAATAAAATGTCATCAGCTCTTACATTAGAGAGAAATAATATTCCTGTACCTAGGACATCAATAATCAATAATGTAAAATCAATCGAAGATGCACATAAAAAAATAGGTGGTAAATTTCCAGTAATTATTAAAACACTAAGAGGTACACAGGGTATTGGAGTTTCTAAAGTAAACGATATGAGCTCCTTAGTATCTGTATGTCAATCTTTATGGAAATTTAAAGCTGACTTACTGATACAAGAATACTTTGAATTAAAATCAGATATAAGAACACTAGTTATAAACAATAGGATTGTTGGTTCAGCTGAAAGAAAAAAGAAAGATGATAAAGAATTTAGAAATAATGTTCATCTTGGTGCAGATACTTTACCATACAATATGTCTGAAGAAGAAAAAGAATTGGTTATAAAGGCTGCTCGATGTACTGGAGCTTCATATGTTGGAGTTGACCACTGTAAAGTTGGAGATAATTATTATATACTAGAAGTGAATGGTAGTCCAGGTATTAGGTCTCATTTCTTAGGATATGATTTAGAAACTGGTAAATCAACTAAAAAAATTGATGATGCTGAAGTATTAGACCAAATATTATTATGGTTCAGCGATGACCATAACAGAAGACCTATGATGAGGCAAGAGGTTGGTTATGTAGAAAGTATTCAGCTCGATGGTATGGAAGATAATCTTATAAGAGCAAAATTCGATACCGGCAATTCAGCATCAGCAACAATGTTACATGTTGATAAACTAGAAGTAAATGGTGATATTGCTAAATGGAAAAAGAATGGAGTAACTTTTGAAAGCGAGATAGTAGATATATCAGAACCTAGAAGAGGCCTTAAAGAATTTGATAAAAGACCGGTTATTGAGCATGGTATTACATTCAATAATAAAAAATACACAATGGAAATAGGATTAACTGAAAAAGATACAGCATCTGAAATGCTAGTTAATCGAAAAGATATGACAAAATTTAGGGTTAGTGTACATCCAAACCGAATGTTTATGGTTAGTGACTATGCGGGTAAAGATGACAGTACAACTAAAGACTGATGTTAAAATAAACAATTTTATAAATAATAGTACGTGAATATAAACCGTATTATGATAACTTATAAATTAACTCAATAAATATAGAGGACAAAGCGATGGCATTTCAAGTATCACCCGGTGTCGAAGTTAAAGAAATCGATGCTACGAATGTAGTCCCAGCAGTATCTACCACTATTGGTGGATTTGCAGGTGCATTCAATTGGGGTCCCGCTGACCAAATAAAATTAATTAGTTCTGAAAATGAACTAGTTGAATGTTTTGGTTCGCCAGACAACAATACTTTTAAACACTTTTTCGTAGCTGCGTCATTCTTAAAATATGGAAACGCACTCAAAGTGGTTCGTACAGTTGGGTCAGATGCTAAGAACGCTGTAGCAGATGGCACTTCAACTACCGTAATACAGAATGAAGAAGTTTACGATAATAATTATGCTAATGGAAGTCTGAATGAAGGGAATTGGGTTGCTAGATATCCAGGTGTACTGGGTAATAGTATAAAGGTTGGTCTAATAACCGCTGATGTTGCAAACTTTGCTACCATTGAATACTTAACAGGACATAAATATTCTGATATATTCGATGCTGCACCAACAACATCTGAATACGGAGAAGGCCTTGGGCTAGACTCATTGAAAGATGAGATGCATATTGTGGTTCTTGATAAGGACGGTGGAATATCCGGTACTCCAGGAACAGTTTTAGAGCAATATTCATTTGTATCCCAAGCCTCTGATGCTAAAAAATCAGATGGAACTACTAACTTCTACAAAGATGTTATTAATTCTAGCTCCGAATGGATATACTGGGCTGACCATCCTACAGCATTATCAGAAGCTGGCTCAGCTGCATCAGCAGTTGGTGGAAGCTTTACAGTATCAACTTCAGCTATCGAGGATTCACTCGGTGGTGGTGTAGATGATAATGATGGTGCTACAGACGGAGGAGGTTCTGCAGCTAAAATAAATGCTGGATTGGATTTATTATCTGATTCAGAAACAGTAGATGTAAATTTACTATTTGCTGCACCTGATGCAAACGGGTCTAAAGTAATTGCTGATAAACTTATCGCAATTGCAGGTGCTCGTAAAGATTGCATGTCATTTATCTCACCTCCAATCGAAGACACAGTAGGAGAATCCGACCCTGTCACTCAACTAGTCGAATATAGCGGAAATTTACAATCTACATCCTATGCAGCAATGGATTCAGGAGCACTATATATCTATGACAAATACAATGATGTATTTAGATATATTGGTGGAGCTGGACACCAGGCAGGACTATGTGCAAATGCAGCTCAAGTAGCTGATGCATGGTTCTCACCTGCAGGATTCAATAGAGGTAATCTCGTTCAAGTGACTAAATTAGCATTTAATCCTAACAAAGCACAAAGGGATGCTTTATATAAAGCAAACATTAACCCTATAGTATCACTACCTGGACAAGGTACATTACTATTTGGTGATAAAACTTTATTAAAGAGACCTTCAGCATTTGATAGAATTAATGTTCGTAGACTATTCATTGTATTAGAGAAGGCTATAGCCACTGCGGCTAAAAGTCAACTATTCGAATTTAACGACGAATTTACAAGAGCACAGTTCAGAAACTTAGTTGAACCGTTCTTAAGAGACGTTAAAGGTAGACGTGGATTAACAGATTTCTTAGTAATCTGTGACACCACAAATAATACAGGTCAAGTAATTGACACTAATAGATTTGTTGCTGATATCTTTATCAAGCCAGCAAGGTCTATTAATTTCATTACGTTAAACTTTATTGCTACAAGAACAGGGGTTGAATTCTCTGAAGTAGCAGGTTCAAGCGGTTAAGGAGGAATAACACATGGCAATTTTAGGAGTAGATGATTTTAAATCTAAACTAGTAGGCGGTGGCGCTCGTTCCAACTTATTCAAAGTAACGTTGAACTATCCAGGTTATGCACAAGGAGATGTAGAGCTTTCTTCATTTATGTGCAAAACTGCTCAGATGCCTTCATCAGTGATCGCACCTATCCCAGTACTATTCAGGGGTAGACAGTTACAAATTGCAGGGGACAGAACTTTTGACCCTTGGACTATAACTGTAATCAATGATGTTGGTTTTGAAGTTAGAAACGCAATGGAACGTTGGATGAACGGCATCAACAGTCATAACGAAAATACCGGACTTTCAAATCCAAGTGACTACCAGGCAGACGCAATTGTTGAACAATTGAATAAGGCTGGAGAAACAACTAAGGAATATAACTTTAGAGGAATATTCCCTACAAATATGTCAGAGATTGAAGTCAGTTATGATTCAGAAAACACTATCGAAGAATTTACTGTTGAGTTCCAAGTACAATACTGGGAATCTAACACAACTTCATAAGGTATAAATATATTAGAGGGGAGGGCAACCTCCCCGATAATATGAGGTAATATATGGCAGAATTTTTTGGATTTGAAATCAATAGGAAGGGAAGCAAAGAGCCTTTAAGACCTTCTTTTGTAACTCAAACTGACCAAGATGACGGCGCTGGAGTAATACAGGCCGGTGGTCACTTTGGTGCATACATTGATATGGATGGCGATAGAGCCAAAAATGATGTTGATTTAATAATGAAATATAGAGACATCGCATCTCAACCTGAGTGTGATGCTGCAATTGAAGATATTATTAATGAAGCTATAGTTGCAGACCATGATGATGCACCGGTTAATATTATATTAGATGAGCTTAAAGTATCAGATAAGATTAAAGAATCAGTAAGATTGGAATTTAATCATATCTTATCTTTGTTAAATTTTAATCAGTACGCACATGAGATATTTAGAAAGTGGTACATAGATGGTAGATTACCATATCATATCATAATAGATGAAGGCAATCCAAAGGGTGGTATAAAAGAATTAAGATATATTGACCCAACTAAACTAAGAAAAGTTAAAGAGGTAAAAGAAGAAACTGACCAAAAAACTGGAGCTAAAGTAGTTAAGAAAGTTGACGAATACTTTATATACCAAGATAAGGAAATGGCTTCTTCTCAACAGGGTGTAAAAATATATCCGGATGCTATAGCATTCTGTACATCTGGTATAACTGACCCGAGTAGAAAAAGAATTCTTTCTTATTTACAAAAGGCTTTAAAGCCAGTAAATCAACTAAGAATGATGGAAGACTCATTGGTTATCTACAGAATATCAAGAGCTCCAGAAAGAAGAATATTTTACATTGATGTAGGTAACTTACCGAAAGGTAAAGCTGAAGAATATCTACGTGGTATTATGAATCAATATAGAAATAAATTGGTTTATGATGCTAAGACCGGAGATATTAAAGATGATAGAAAACATATGTCAATGCTCGAGGACTTTTTCTTACCGCGTAGGGAAGGTGGAAGAGGGACCGAGATTACTACTCTACCTGGTGGTGAAAACTTAGGTCAGATTGATGATATCATATATTTTCAAAAGAAACTATATAAATCATTAAATGTACCAGTTAATAGATTAGAGCAGGAAGCTCAATATAGTCTAGGTAGAACAACCGAAATTACTCGTGATGAGGTAAAATTTAAAAAGTTTGTAGATAGATGTAGAAAACGATTCTCTGATATATTTATGCAACTAATCAAAACACAGTTATTACTGAAAGGTGTAATAACTAAAGAGGATTGGAGTCAGTGGAAAGAAAGTATTACATTTAGTTACATAGAGGATAACTACTTTTCAGAACTTAAAAAACAAGATATGCTAAGAGAAAGATTTAGTATGTTGAGTGATTTATCTGATTATGTAGGTAAATATGTATCACACGCCTGGGTCGTTAAAAATATTTTAAGATTTAGCGATGAAGAGGTTAAAGCTATTGGCGATGAAATAAACGCTGAAACAGAAGCTGGACTTCATGGCGGTGATGATGATGGATTCTAAAAAAGTATAAATAATAAATGAAAAGCTTTAAAAAATACGTCAGTTTACAGGAACAAGCGGATATACAAAGTTTGTTGCTTGAGACTTCTGATGAAGAATTTGATGCTTTAATAGAAACTCTTAACGAGAAAGAACTTATTTTTGTTGAGCAACAACTCAATGAAATACTTGGTATGCTTGGTAAATTAGCCAAGGGTGCCGGTAAATTAGCTATGAAAGGAGCTAAAGCTGCAGGTAAAGCTGCAATTAAAAAAGGTAAGGAAAAGTTTACAGCTAAAGGACAAGCTGATGCTGCTGAAAAGAAGGCAGCTAAATTAGCTCAGTTACGAAAAGATAAAGAACGTGCTCTAGCCGCTAGAGAAAAGTTAAAAGGAGAACGGGAAGCTTTGAAGAAACTGAAAGATAAAGAAGGTGAGTCTTCAGCTGTAGCTAAACTAAGAGATAAAATTAAAAAGACTGCATCAGGTATAGCTAAAGTGTTGGACACTAAAGCATCGGATGTTGCAAAAGCTTAGGAGGCTAGTGAAATGGGACAATCAGTAAAAGATATTATTGATAATTTAAAAGATGGAAATAATGTGGAAGCCAATAAATCATTTGATAATGCAATGAAAGAAAAATTAGCAAATGCTTTAGATGCTGAAAAAATTAATATTGCATCTCAAATGGTTTCAAAAAAATCTGAAGAAGAATAATGCAATCATTTGTAGAACTTAGACAAAACTTGCAAGAAAAGATGATGAAGGCACCTAAAGGTGAAAAGCTCATCAAAAGTTTAGGCAAGAAAAAAGAATTAAACGTCTTTCAAAAAGGACGTGAGTTTAAGTTATACATTGATGGCGAACTTGCACAGTCTTTCAAAAAGCAAAAGGATGCTGAGAAAGAAATGCAACAGGTTGCAAAATTAATGGGGATTAGATAAATGAAACTAATTACAGAATACGTAGAACAGGACCTAGAAGTAATTTGTGAAGCCAAGAAAGGTGGCGAAAAGGATTACTTTATCGAAGGCGTGTTCATGCAATCAGATAAAAAGAACAAGAATGGCCGTATCTATGAGAAGAAAATACTAGCAAACGCTGTAGAAAAATATATCAAAGAACAGGTCAACACAGGTAGAGCTGTTGGAGAGTTAAATCATCCAGAAGGACCAACAGTAAACCTGGATAAAGTTTCACACAAAATCAACTCTCTGCATTGGCAGGGAAGCGATGTTGTAGGAAAGGCATCAATATTAAAAACACCAATGGGAAGAATCGTAGAAGGTTTACTCGATGGTGGAGTTAAGCTTGGTGTATCAAGTCGTGGTATGGGAAGTCTCGTGCAAAAGAATGGCGCCCAACATGTGGGAGGTGACTTTATGTTATCTACTATAGATATTGTTCAGGACCCTAGTGCTCCAAGTGCATTTGTAAATGGAGTTATGGAAGGTGTTGAATGGGTATGGGATAATGGGTTATTCAAACAACGAGATATTGAAGAAATTGAGACTGAAATAAAAAGTGCTTCGAGAAAAAATCTACCAGAGGTAGAGATTCGAGCTTTTAAAAATTTCCTCTCTAAATTAAATCTAAAATCGTAGGAGATCGATATGTCAGACGACGCTATTAAAAACGAAGTGGCCGAAGATATATCTAACGGTGAAGAAGAGCAACTTCAAGAATCTGAAGAGCTCGTTGAAAATGAAGAAGTTTTAGACGAGGATTCAGAGTCAACCGAAGAGTCAATCGAGGAAGCTAAAGCTTCTAAAGTAGACGAAGAGGAAGACGAGGTTGAAGAAGAAGTTTCAGAAGCGGAAGAGAAAAAGGAAACTGTTTCTGTTCCTAAAACAAAAGCTGGAACTATTCAGGCTGCCGTAGATATTTTAAAAGCTGCTAGAAAAGAAGACGCGCAGAAAATGTTTGCAAAGATGGTTTCTATTGATGGTGAAGAAGAGTCAATCAAATCAGCTGATGCTGCCATGAAAGGTGGTAAGAAAGCACAAGACCCTAAAGCTAAAGCTAAGGTCGAAGCTGTTGATTTTGATGAAGACTTAGATATACTAATCAATGAAGAAGCAACACTTTCAGATGGATTCCGTGAAAAGGCTGGTTCAATCTTCGAAGCTGTTTTAACATCTAAGTTATCACAGGAAGTCGACAGATTAGAGTCAGAATACGCGCAAAACCTAGAAGATGAGGTATCAGAAGTTCAGTCAGGACTTGTAGAAAAAGTAGATTCATACTTAAACTATGTAGTTGAAAACTGGATGAAAGAAAATGAACTCGCAGTTCAACAAGGTCTTAGGACTGAAATTGCTGAAGAGTTTATGACATCTTTACAACAAGTGTTTAAAGAACACTATATCGAAGTACCAGAAGGCAAAGTGGACTTAGTTGATGAACTCAACGAGTCAGTAACTGAGCTAGAGGCTTCTTTAAATAAATCCACAGAAGAGAATATCGAAATGCATCAAAAAATTCAAGACTTTGAAAAGGCTGATGTAGTTAGAGAACAATCTTCAGGGCTTGCAGATACTGAAGCTGAGAAGTTACAATCTTTAGTAGAAGATATTGAATTTGATAACAAAGAAAACTTTGAAATGAAAGTTAAAACTGTTAAAGAATCATATTTTACTAGTGAAGTAACTGAAACGGCTGATGATGTAGATAGTTTATTAGCAGACGGTGAAGCTGATGAGAAAGTTTCATCCGAGTTAATGAGCCAATACACTCAAGCTATAACTAAACACACTAATTAATTTAGTACAAAAAAAAGGGAAACAATAAAATGTTTAACGCAGATAAAAACTTAATTGAAAAATGGTCCCCAGTACTAGACCACGAAAGTGCTCCAAGTATTGACGATCGTTACAAAAAAGCTGTTACCGCTAGATTGTTAGAAAACCAAGAAGTTGCAATGCAAGAAGAGCGTGCACAAGTCCAAGGAAATTTCATTTCTGAGGCTGCTGCTGCTAACAATATTGGTTCTGGTTCCGCTCCAAACAATATCGGAACTTTTGACCCAGTATTAATTAGCTTAGTTCGAAGAGCTATGCCTAATCTTATTGCATACGACATCGCAGGTGTTCAACCAATGTCTGGCCCAACAGGCTTAATCTTCGCAATGAAGTCTAAGTTCAGTTCACAAAGTGGAACTGAAGCTTTATTTGACGAAGCTGATACTGACTTCTCAGGAACAGGAACTCACCAAGCTGAACCAACAGGTTTAGGTGGTGTTACTGATGCTGATACAGACGGTACAATTGCTGACGAAGCTGACACTGTCTCAACATTCGGTTCTGGTTTATCCACAGCCGCTGCTGAGAGATTAGGTGTTGGTGAATCAGGGGATGGATCTTTTGGCGAGATGGCATTCACTATTGAGAAATCAACAGTGACAGCTAAGTCAAGAGCTCTAAAAGCTGAATACACAATGGAGCTTGCTCAAGACCTTAAAGCAATTCATGGTCTTGACGCTGAAGGCGAATTGGCTAACATTCTTTCTGCTGAAATCTTAGCTGAAATCAACAGAGAAGTCGTTAGAACAATTTTAACAAAAGCAAAAATTGGTGCTTTACAAGCTTCAGTTGCTCTTAAAGGTGTATTTGATGTTAACACTGACTCAGACGGTAGATGGATGGTTGAGAGATTCAAAGGCTTAATCATGCAAATCGAAAGAGAAGCTAACGTAATCGCTAAAGAAACAAGAAGAGGTAAAGGTAACTTTATCCTATGTTCTTCAGATGTTGCTTCAGCACTAGCTGCTGCTGGAATGTTAGATTACACACCAGCTTTATCAGTTAACTTAAATGTTGATGACACAGGTAATACTTTTGCTGGTGTTCTTAACGGAAGAGTTAAAGTTTACATCGATCCTTATGCAACAATTGACTTTGTTTGTGTTGGTTACAGAGGTTCAAATCCATATGACGCAGGACTATTCTACTGTCCATACGTTCCTTTAACAATGGTTAAAGCAGTTGGTGAGAATGATTTCCAACCAAGAATGGGCTTTAAAACAAGGTATGGCATGATTGCTAACCCATTTGTTGCTCGTGACGGTTTAGGAAACAACAGAGAAAACCAATACTTCAGAATATTCAGAGTTGACGACATAATGGTGTAAACCTAGTCAATAGACTGTTCGGAAAGGGGCCTTCGGGCCCCTTTTTTTATATAAATAATATAGTAATGTTACAGATATGTAAATTTTACTAAAATAATAAAAATAATTGTTTACATTTGTAAAACAACGTGGTATAATAGCTATATTAAATTTAAAAAATAAGGAGTTTTTTAATGAATAGCAAATCAACATTAGCCAAATTATTAGCTACAGAAAATATTACTGTGCAATACGGTAATTATAAAACTGCATGGTTTGATATAAAAAATAGAGTATTAGCTTTACCATTATGGAAAGATTTAAGTAATGATGTTACTGACCTATTGATTGGCCATGAAGTTGGTCATGCTTTAGAGACTCCATACGAAGGATGGCACGATAGCCCTAAAAAATTAGAAGGTTGCCCAAGAACATATATTAATGTTGTAGAAGATGCTAGGATAGAAAGAAAAATTAAAGATAAATATCCTGGCTTAGTTCGTTCTTTCCAAAAAGGTTATGCAAGATTATTTGAAGAAGGTATGTTTGGTAACCAAGATTTAGATTGGGACGAAGTAAAACTAATCGATAAAATTAATCTAAAAGCTAAAGTAGGTGCTCATTTAGATGTTCCTTTAAATGATGAAGAGATTGATTTATATAATCAGACAATGAAAACTGATACATTTGCTGATGTGTTAGATGTTGTTAGAAAAATCCTAGCTTATACAAAAGAGAACCAAGAAGATTTACTTACACCTCCAGCAACACCTCAAAATCAAAATGAACAAGGTGAAGATAATACAGATAATGACCCTTTACCACAAGGCCATGATGACATGGATCCTATGAGTGATGATGATGAAGAGCAAGAAGCTCAAACTGAAGGTGAAGAATCTGATGAGTCAGAAGTAGAGAATGAAAGTACATCAGATGATTCTGAGGATACAAATGAATCTGAAGAAAAAGAAGCTCAGGCTCAAACTGAACCTGCCGATGAAGATACTTCTTTAACTGATGAGATGTTTAGAAAATCAGAGCATAAACTTTTAGATATGAATGAAGATGGTACTCAAACTACTGTTGGTAACGAGATGCCTAAAGAACTTAGAGATAAAGCCATTATCCCTTATAAAACATTAGCTGCTTCAAGAAAGAAAACAATTCAAAATAATTTATATTTGTATGAATCAGATGACTATATCCAAGAGAAGAGAGCTTTCTATGATTATGAAGAAGATTTCAAAACTTATATGAAAGAAGTTAAAAAGAATGTTAACTTTGCTGTTAGAGAATTTGAAATGAGAAAAGCTGCATACAGATATACCAGAGCTCAAACAGCAAGAACTGGTTCTATCGATGTTAATAAGTTATGGTCATACAAAACTGATGATGATATCTTTAGTAGAGTCACTAGGCTAGCTGATGCAAAAAATCATGGAATGTATATGCTTATTGATTACTCTGGTTCTATGGCAGTAACAATGCCACAAGTTCTTGCACAGTTAATCCATTGTGTTACTTTCTGTAAAGCAGTGAATATACCATTTGATGTTTATGCATTCACTACTCAAAACCCTAGATTATATGATAAGAGAGATGAAGATGGTAACTACACAAGATTAAGTAAGCCTGGTGAATTGGCACACTCAGGACTATCCTTACCACAACTTGTTTCATCTACTTTAAGTAAAGCTGAATATGAAGAAGCTATGTATCATATGTATGTAAGAATGCAATATGCTGAAGGTTACTGGAGCAGTGAAAGAAACATAATATCAGCATATGAAGATTATGGTTCTACACCATTAAATGAAGCACTTATAGTTAGTACTCACAATATCAAAAAGTTTAAGAGAGTAAATAATATTGATAAAATGAATCTTATAGTAATATCAGATGGTGATGCTAATACTTTTCATATTTCTCAAGACCATTCTGATGAACATAAAGATAGACTAGTAGATACTGGTCGTTGGTACCAAAGTAAAGTTATTATGACTATTGATGGTAAGAAGATTGAGTTAGCTAGTGCTGGTAGAAAAGGTACTAAAGATTTACTTAAGAACCTAGAAAAAAGATATGGTATTAAAACATTAGGTTTCTTTATAGCTGATGGTGCACATCAATGGAGAGGTAAGCTAGAGCATGTGTACTATGAAAATAACAAGGATGCTTATTACATGGATGATGATTTTAGAAAAGGTGTTCAAAAAGAATACACTAGAAATAAGTGTGTTCAGTTTACTGAAGCTTTAGGTTATAACGAATTCTTTTTAATTAAAGCAGGTAAAACATTAGATACTGATGCTGAAGAATTTTCTCCAGATGCAGATGCAACTAAAGGACAACTTAGTCAACAGTTCAGAAAGTTTAGTAAGTCAAAGAAAAATAACAAAGTACTTCTTACAAAGTTCGGTAAAGCCGTAGCATAATATGTATAAATACTATTATGGCTACATTAACTACAAACAAAAACTTTCTTAGCCCAGTAGGGTTCTCATTTAAGATTGATAGCACAACATATCCAAACCTGGAATATTTTTGTGTTGGTGCTACTTTACCAAGTTTGAGTTTATCATCAGTACCTGCTCCTTATCGTGGAGTTAATTTAGATTTCACTGGTGATAGATTAGCTTTTGAAGATTTATCTATCCGAGCAAATATAACAGAAAATATGGAAAACTATATTGAAACATTTGATTGGATGCATAACCTATCTCAAACAACTAATGCTGAAGGCTTTAAAGCTGATGCTACTTTACTTGTACTCACATCGCATAATAATGTTATAAAAGAAATTAGATTTAAAGATGTGTTTCCAACAAGCTTAAGTACTGTTGAGTTTGATGCTCAAGCTGAGTCGGTAGAGTATGTACAAATGGATATATCTTTCGCTTATACAAATTTTGAATTTAATTAAATTTTACATATACCCAAAAATGTGGTATAATATTATATTATGAATAATTTACAGCAAATCTTAGAAATGTGGAAAAAGGATTCCGTCATCGATGAATTAAAACTCGATGACTCCTCACGAAACTCCGCAAAGCTCCATGGTAAATACTTAGAAATATTATCAGTAAATCGTATGAAACTTAAAAAAGCTGAGAATGAATTTAAGGTACTACTTAAGAACAAATGGCTGCACTATAATGGTAAATTAAGCCAAGAAGAAATTGATGAATTAGGTTGGAACTATGACCCTCTTAATGGATTAACTATCCTTAAAGGTGATATGGATAGATTTTATGATTCCGACCCTCTTATCCAAGAACATAAAGGTAAGATACAATACCTAGAAGAAGTATGTGATACTTTAAAAGAGATACTTGAGAATATAAAATGGCGACACCAAACTATAAAGAATATGATTGAGTGGCGCAAATTTACTAGTGGAATATAAAGTACATAAATACCGATACGATAACTTTCATAAATTCGAAGAAATAATAAAACAATCTTTGGAGTCCTTAGGTTATACCGATTCAGATAAATCATCTAAAAAACATATACCTACTGTAAATGTATATAACCATTGTCACGTTACAGAAGTAAGTAATCCAAATAGACCTATTATATTCAAACCCACTGGACCAACATCAAAACATTTTGCACTAGATACTTTAGGATACGCAAATGCTTCTACATTAGCATTTGAAAAGCCGGATTTAAATCCTGATATAGAACAAATGGATTGGGCTAGTATTATTGATTTAAAAAATTCTAGGTGTAATAAGTGGGATGATTCAATACTATTAAAATGGAAAGTTGGTAAAGATATACCAGATAATCATATACTTATAATATGTCAAATGCCAGATGATGAAACTGTTAAAGGCTTTGGCTTTGGTAGACATTTTGAAAAAGTACATGATATAGTAATGAAGCTCTATAGTTTAAAAGAAAACTTTGTAGTTAAAATGCATCCTAGATGGAAAGCAAGAACTAAGTATGAAATAGACCTTTTGAAAAATTGGAAATCTAAAGAGATAGATGTAAGAATGGGTTACGATTCTATACACGATTATTTAAGAAAAGCCAGGATGGTAATAGTAGATAATAGTACTTCTGGTATAGAAGCTCTAATGCATGAGGTACCAGTAATATCTTACGGTTGGCCTGAGTATCATTGGGCAACAAAAAAGCTTCAAACACTTACACAGCTCGAAAGATTAGTAGATGATACTTCATGGTGGAAACAAATATATGCAAGACAGTTTACTGAATGGTATATAAATCATTATCTTTGTACTGATATAAATAATACTGTAAGAAGATTGAAAGAATTATTGTAATGGAAACATTAAAAGTAAAAAAGCTCAATGAAGTGTTTATGCGTATAGATTGCGAAGCTAGTGTAGAGCGTGAATTATCAGACCACTTTTGTTTCTTTGTTCCCGGATATAAATTTATGCCCGCATATAAAAATCGTATGTGGGATGGAAAAATTAGATTATATGATGCTAGAAGAAAGACTTTATATGGTGGATTATATAATTATTTAGCTGAGTTTTGTGAACTGCGGGATTATACCCTAAATGAAGAAATTGGCAAAGGACAAACCCCTATAAACAAAGGGTTTCAAGCTGACATAAAACCACTTTTATCACAAATAAGCCTTTCTGTGAATGGAACTGATATATTACCCAGGGATTACCAATTAGGAGCACTCTCGCAGTGTTTATCGACTAGGAAACAGCTATTATTGTCTCCAACAGGGTCCGGTAAGAGTTTAATCATATATTTATTGATGCGACATTACCTTGAAACTGACCCTAGTAAAAAAATACTTATTATAGTTCCAACAGTCTCTCTTGTAGAACAAATGTATTCAGATTTTAGTGACTATAGTTCTAAAGAAGAAGATTGGCATACAGATGAATGGTGTAGAAGAATACACGGTGGTACTGAAAAGGGTCCTATGTTAGAAAGATGTATTATATCGACATGGCAATCAATATATAAAAAACCAGCAAATTGGTTCCAACATTTTGGTATGGTAATCGGAGATGAGGCTCACCAGTTTAAAGCTAAATCATTAACTTCTATTATGGAGAAATGTGTTAATGCTGAATATAGATTTGGAACTACTGGTACATTGGATGGTACACAAACACATCAGTTAGTATTGGAAGGATTGTTTGGTCCAGTTTTTAAAGTCACAACTACAAAGGAACTTATAGATAAAGAGACTCTAAGTAAGTTAGATATAGACATACTTCTTTTAAAGTACAAAGATGAAATATGTAAAGATGTATCGCAAAGAAAATACCAAGATGAATTAGATTTTATAGTAAAATATCAACCTAGAAATAATTTCATATCTAATCTTGCTTTGGACCAAAAAGGAAATACATTAGTTTTATTTAATTATGTTGAGAAACATGGTAAGCCACTTCATAGTTTACTACAGGAAAAAATTACAGGTGATAGAAAATTATTTTATGTATCGGGTGAAACAGATGTTGATACCAGAGAACAGGTTAGAAGTATTACCGAGAGAGAAAAAAATGCAATCATAGTTGCAAGCATAGGTACATTTTCAACAGGGATAAATATCAAAAGATTACACAATATAATATTTGCTTCGCCCTCAAAGAGTCAGATTCGTGTTTTACAATCGATTGGACGAGGGCTTAGGAAATCTGATAGAGATACAAAGATTTATGATATAGCTGATGATTTACACTGGAAAAGTAAAAAGAATTATACATTGAATCATGCAGCTGAAAGAATTAAAATTTATTCTAAAGAAAAGTTCAATTACAAACTTTGGGATATAAATATATAGTAGATATGAAAGAATTAGACATCAGACATTTTAAGCTTATAAACGGAGATGATATCATTGGCCTAGTAGCAGATAGGAATGATGATAACATTATAGTAGAAAGACCTTTGGTAGTTAGTGCAACTCTCTTGGGAGGGTTTCAGTTTCAACCGTGGTTTCCATTCTCCGATAATAAAAACTTTAAGATTATGAAATCTAATATAATAGAGCATGTTGGTGTAGCAGATGATGTGAAAGAAACCTATGTACAATTTGCTCTTAAAATAAAAGAAAAAATAACAGCGCCAACTAAGTTTAAATCAGACGAAGAAATCCTTGCTGATTACGAGGATCGTTTAATTAATCAAATGGCAGAAGAGGGTATTATTCCTGAGGACTCGACTAAAAAGACTATACACTAAATTGTATATTCCCCTCCTCCGGGATACTATAATATTATACCATATAAAATGCTTCGTGTAAACAACTTTTTTCATATTTAAGAAAAAAAAAATAATTGTTTACTTTGAGTGAAAACTGTGGTATAATAATACATTATGGAGAATATAAATGACTAAAGCAAAAAACAAAGCACACTATGTCAACAACAAAGAGTTTTCTGAAGCGGTGTTCGATTATGCCATCCAGGTAAAAGAAGCTAGAGAAAACAATTCCTCAATTCCTAAAGTTACAGATTACATTGCAAGATGTTTTATTAAGATAGCCGAAGGCTTATCCCACCGACCTAACTTTGTCCGGTATACGTACAGGGAAGAAATGGTAATGGATGCAGTAGAAAATTGTTTAAGAGCCATAGGTAATTACAATATAGAAACTGCTACAAGGACAGGTAGACCAAATGCCTTTAGTTACTTTACTCAAATTTGTTACTATGCATTCATCAGAAGAATAACAAAAGAGAAAAAGCAACAGGATATTAAATTTAAGTTTATAGAAAAAATGGGCATAGAAGATTTTACAGCCCTTGGCATGGACGAAGCTGGAGCAGCCGAAACTATGCAATATGTTGATACATTAAGACAAAGGATTAGCCAGGTCAGAGTTAAAGATACTGCTATAAAGGACTTTGCAAAAAAAGAAAAGGAGAGAGAAAAATTAGAGCTCTTTATGAAACCATGAAAAGAATCAAAAAAGGAATCTTTATAATTTTATTTTGGATAATAGATTGTTGGCGTATAATTATGGATAATAGATACAATCCTTTAAGACATATTAAGGACCCATCTATACAAGGATATTTTACAATAGCACTATTCATAATGTGGTCAGGTTATTTTGGAATAGTTGCTGCATACTACATGTCTTGGCTAGGTTATAGTATCGTTACTTCTATATGGGTACACCTAGCTGTGGTTATACCAATTATGATAACTAATGGTGTGTTTAGACAGGCTGAAGCACAAGGTGGAAACTGGATTAGCGATTATCGCAAAGAACAAAATAAATGAAAGTAGCAATATTAAACGACACACATTGTGGTGTGAGAAATTCTAGTGATATTTTTTTAAACTATCAGGATAGATTTTATACAAAGATATTTTTTCCATACCTAAAGAAAAATAACATTACACAAATATTACATCTAGGAGATTACTATGAGCATAGGAAGTTTGTTAATTTCAAAGCGCTCAATGCTAACCGTAAACACTTCCTTGAACCGATGCGTGAGCTTGGTATTACTATGGATATTATTCCCGGAAACCATGATGTATATTTTAAGAACACTAACGAGCTCTGTTCTCTCAAAGAACTTCTCGGACACTTTACATCAAACGTTAATATCTGTATGGAACCAACTGTATTGGATTATGATGGACTTGGAGTTGCTGTTATTCCCTGGATAAACAATAGTAACTATGAAGATTACATTAAGTTTGCCCAAACGTGTGGTGCACCAATTCTTGGAGCTCACCTGGAGTTAAAAGGATTTGATATGATGGCGGGTATGCCTAATCCACACGGTATGAATGCTGATATCTTTTCAAGATTTGAAATGGTATTATCAGGGCACTTTCATACAAAGTCATCTCAAGGTAATGTACATTATTTAGGAGCTCAGTTTGAAATGACTTGGGCTGATGTAGATGACCCTAAGTATTTTCATATATTAGATACTGAAACCAGAGAGATTACACCAGTAAGAAATCCTCTAACGATGTTTAAGAAAGTTGTATATGATGATAGTAAAACTGATTATGATAAAGTAGATATATCGCAATATGCGAATAAATTTATAAAATTAATTGTCTTAAAGAAAGACAACTTATATATGTTTGATAAGTTTATTGATAGGTTGCAAAACATTGATACATATGAATTGAAAATAGCTGAAAGCTTTGAAGAGTATCTGGGAGAAAGCGTAGAAGACGAGAAAATATCCCTGGAAGATACTACTGTACTTTTGGATTCTTATGTAGAAGCTGTTGACACAGACCTAGATAAAGAACATATCAAGGTGGAATTGAGAAAGCTATATACTGAAGCACAAAACTTGGAAGTAGTATGATATATTTTAAATCATGTGAGTGGAAGAATTTCCTCTCTACTGGTAATGACCCTATAAAAGTTCAATTAGATAAAAATCCAACAACACTAATCGTTGGTCAAAATGGAGCAGGTAAATCTACATTATTAGATGCATTATCTTTTGCTATATTTGGTAAACCACATAGAGATATTAAGAAGGACCAAATGATTAACAGCATCAATAAGAAAGGTGCTGTAGTCGAAGTTGAGTTTACCGTAGGAGTTGCAGACTTTAAAATTGTCAGAGGAATCAAACCAAATAAGTTTGAGATTTGGCAAAATGGTAATTTAATCAATCAGTCATCAAATGTTAGGGATTATCAAAAGTTCCTAGAACAAAATATACTTAAGCTTAACCATAAATCTTTTCACCAGGTTGTAGTTCTTGGTAGTAGTTCATTCATTCCATTTATGCAGTTACCAGCATGGTCAAGAAGAAATATAGTTGAGGACCTTTTAGATATAAGCATATTTGCTAAGATGAATATGTTGTTAAAGGAAAGAAACAATAAGATAAGAGACCAGCTGGCTGATATAAACCATCAGATTGATATTGCTAAAACCAAGATTGATGCACAAACAAAATACATAAAAGGTTTGCAAGAACTAAATGATGACCAAATTGAAAAGAAGAAAGATAGTATCGAAGTTCATAAGATAGAGATTAACAACTTATTTGAAGAAAGCAAAAAGCTAGGTAAGAATCTTTCAGCCTCAATATCTGCGGAAGAAAAACAAAGTAATCAACTGGTTAAGAAGATATCACAGTTAGATTCCTATGACATATCATTTAACCAAAAGATAAAAGACATGGTTACTGAAAGTAGGTTCTATGAAGAGAATGATAATTGTCCAACGTGTGAACAGGATATTGATGATGAATTGAAAAAGACTAAGATAGAGTTTATAAAGAATAAAGCTCAAGAGATTCAAAAAGCCAAGAGTGACCTTCAGAAAAACATAAAAGAAATAAAGGCTGAGCAATCACAATCATCTAATAATTTAAATAAGCTTAGGCAAAAGCAACAAAGAATCAACAGCAATAATGACTCAATTGCTTTACTTCAAAAAGAAGTGGATAGAATTCAAAATGAGATTAATGTATTACAGGGTCAGTCGGGCGATATCTCTAAAGCAAAGAGAGAATTAAATTCTTTTAGAAAAAAGAAAGACAAATCAACTGAAACAAAACTTTCTTATGTAGAGGAAAGAACATACAATGAAGTAATCGGTGAAATGTTAAAAGACACTGGTATTAAAACTAAAGTTATAAAACAATACTTACCTGTTATGAATAGATTAATTAATCAGTATCTCCAGGTATTAGACTTTTTTGTATCATTCCACCTTGATGAAAATTTTAATGAAACTATTCGTTCTAGGCATCGTGATAGTTTTAACTATGCTTCATTTTCAGAAGGAGAAAAACAAAGAATTGATTTATCATTACTATTTACATGGAGGCAAATTGCTAAAATGAAAAACAGTGCCTCATCAAACTTATTAATATTAGATGAAACTTTTGACTCAAGTTTAGATTTTGATGGGATTGATAATTTAACAAAGATATTAGATACGATGGACGACGGAAGCAATGTTTTCATCATATCACATAAAGGAGATGTTTTAGAGAATAAGTTTAGGAACAAAATTGAGTTCTTTAAAGATAGAAACTTTTCCAAGATTAAGTAATGTTACAGTTATGTAAATTTTTTCATAAATATGAAAATAATTGTTTACATTTGGAAAACAACATGGTATAATAGATAGTATAAATTAATGATAAGGAGTATTTATATTATGAAAATATCATCTAAAATGATCTTAACTGAATTGGTAAAAAGATATCCCGACCAAACTCAGTTTCGTAAACAACAAATTGTGGATACAGGAAAATCATTAGGTTACACTGGTAAAGACTGGTACCCTTTAATGACTAAAGAAAATAGAGTCAAAATTGGTACCTATGATTTAGCTGGTCTGATTGAGCCAATCATGGCTACACAGGCACCAATTAGTAATACGGTGGTTACACCTAAGGAAACTACTACTATGCAATCAATAGTGAATGAAGAAAAAACATTTGCTGAAGCCGACCCAAGCTTTGTACCTTGGGGTTCATACCATGATATCGTAAAGATTGTAAAATCTGGTATGTTCTATCCTACTTACATATCTGGTTTATCAGGTAATGGTAAAACATTTATGGTTGAGCAAGCCTGTGCTAAGCTTAAAAGAGAATTCATAAGAGTTCAAATTAACCCTGAAACTGATGAGGATGATTTGCTCGGTGGGTTCAGATTAATCAATGGTGAAACTGTGTTCTCTAAAGGACCAGTTCTTAAAGCCATGGAAAACGGAGCAATCCTTTTACTAGATGAGATTGATAGAGCAACTAATAAAATTATGTGTCTTCAAGGGATCCTAGAAGGTAAGCCTGTTTTGGTTAAGAAAACTGGTGAGGTTGTAAAACCAACCGAAGGATTTAATGTTATAGCTACAGCTAACACTAAAGGTAAAGGTTCTGATGATGGAAGATTTACTGCAGCTTCTATAATTGATGATGCTTTCCTAGAAAGATTTACAGTATCAGTTGACCAAAAGTTCCCTACCGTGGTTACTGAAAAGAAAATTGTTTTAAAGCATATGGATAAGTTTGGTAAAACAGATGAAGACTTTGCTGATAAACTAGTTAACTGGGCTGACATCATAAGAAAAACTTTCTATGATGATGGTGTTGATGAAGTCATCTCAACAAGAAGACTATGCCACATATCACAAACTTTCTCAATCTTTGACAACAAAGAGAAAGCAATAGATTTATGTATCTCTAGATTTGATGAAGATACTAAAGCAGCTTTCTTGGATTTATACTCTAAGATTGATGCTGACCCACAGGTCTTCAACAAACCAGATGTTGAAGAAGTAACTGACCAACCGGAGGATTTACAAGATGAATTTGAATCTTAAGGATTTATCTTCCGTACAAATCATAGACGAAAAACCATTTCTATTTCATAGGAATGGTTTCGTTATTGATGGTAAAACTATGAAAAGGTGCGGTTGGAAAAATAAGAATGGTTATACTTTCTTTGGTAATCAACAGTCACTACATAGGTGGATGATACGAGTATTTACTGACTGGGGTAAACAACCTACGCCAAAAAACTTTCCTGGTGGTTATAAAGCCTGGAAACAATTAAATGGTGAAGAAAGAATGAATTTCTATTGGGACTGGGGTGTAGCCGACCATGTACGTGGTTTGTCCAATGGAAATGGTATTGATAATTTACAATTTTTATCAGGAAAAGAAAACTCTAAAAAAGGTAATAAAATAGATGAATAAACCAAACTACAAGTTTAGCGAAGGAGCAATTATAAAAGAGCTCCAGACCTATATTGATAAAACTTATGATGGACATTACTCTAAAAATAAGTTTCAATCAACTGAATTTATTTCTGACTGTGGTCATGGTATCGGTTTCTCTATCGGAAACATACTTAAGTATGCTCAACGATACGGGAAAAAAGGTACCAGAGAAGACCATCGAAAAGATTTAATGAAGGTATTGCATTATGCAATTATTGCTTTACACGAGCATGACAAAAAATAATTGTTTACATATACCCGAATGTGTGGTATAATATACAATAAAGAAAAGGAAATATTATGATTATATCTGAAGAAACTTTAGAAGTTCTAAAGAACTTTGCAACAATTAATCCTAACATTGTATTTAAACCTGGATTTGAAATTAAGACTATATCGGAAGCTAAAACTATTCTTGCATCGTCAAAGATAGTAGAAGATTTTCAAAAAGAGTTTGGAGTCTATGACTTAAACGAATTCTTATCAGTATATAATCTTATTGAAACTCCTCAACTGGACTTTGAAGAAAAGGCAGTGGTTATTAAAAATAATGTTGCTGGAGCTAAGGTACCAATTCAACAGTCGGTTAGATATTTTTTCTCCGACCCAGAAATACTTACAACTCCGCAAAAGGATATTCAAATGCCTAATGCAGAACTTGGCGTCAATATTGAAGAAGATGTTTTAAATCAAATTCGTAGAGCCGCATCTGTACTAGGACACAATGAACTTTCAATCAAAGGTGATAATGGTGTTGTCACAGCATCAGTTGTAGATACTAAAGATGCTACATCTAATCATTTTGAGATTGAGTTAGACAGAGATAATTCATGTAAGAATGAATTTAACTTTGTTGTTAGTATTCCTAACCTTAAATTACTACCAGGTGATTACTTTGTAAGTATATCTTCTAAGCTAATCTCTAACTGGACTAATAGTAATTATCCGGTGGAATATTTCATTGCACTTGAGAAAAACTCAGTGTTCAATGTATAAATATAATTACTTAAACATGCATGGGAGTAAATTATGGCAGAAGAAGTGAATAACGCTGAACCAGTTCAACCAGAACCAGTTCAACTATCACTGCAGGATATTGCAACTTGTGTACAAATTGTCGACTTATGTTCGAAGAGAGGTTCTTTTGAAGGACCTGAACTAGAAGTTGTCGGTGGTTTACGTACAAGGTTAGTAAATTTTGTACAGGCTAATCAGCCTGCTGAAGAACCTGCAGCCGAAGGTCAAGTACCTGAAGTTGAAGCTGAGCCTGTTGAAGAAGACAGCAAGTAAACCTGGAGAGGGAGCAATTCCCTCTCTAATTATTGAGATTTTATATTATGAAAGAATACCTATGGGTAGAAAAGTATAGACCACATAAAATACAAGATTGTGTTCTATCACCAGAACTGTTAAAAACATTTAACAAAATTATTGCAACCAGGGAAATCCAAAACATGCTTTTTACTGGTACAGCTGGAGTCGGTAAGACAACAGTTGCCAAAGCATTATGCAATGAACTAGACCTTGATTATTTAATCATCAATGGTTCCGAAGAAGGTAACATTGATACATTAAGAAACAAGATAAAACAATTTGCTAGCACTGTATCTCTACAGGGTGGCTATAAAGTTGTCATATTAGATGAGGCTGATTATCTTAATCCTCAATCAACACAACCCGCTTTACGTGGATTCATAGAGGAATTCTCGGCTAACTGTAGGTTTATATTTACATGCAACTTTAAAAATAGAATTATAGAGCCATTACATTCAAGATGTTCTGTTATTGAGTTCCTTATTCCTAAAGCCTTAAAACAAAAAATGGCTGCAAAGATGATGGAGCGACTTGGCTTTATACTTACCAATGAAAGTGTAACCTATGAAGAACCAGTTCTTGCTGAACTGATTATGAAACACTTTCCAGATTTCAGAAGAACAATTAATGAATTACAAAGATATGGTACATCGGGTACTATTGATTCAGGTATACTAATAAATGTATCAGATATCTCAATCAATTCATTAATGAATGCTCTAAAGATTAAAGATTTTAAAAAGATGCGTCAATGGGTTGCTGATAATATTGACATTGAACCAGCATCAATGTTCAGAAGCATATATGATAATATGAATGAACATGTAGAACCGGCCAGTGTGCCTCAGCTTGTTTTAATACTTGCTGATTATCAGTATAAGAATAGTTTTGTAGCTGACCATGAACTTAACATGGTTGCGTGTTTAACCGAAGTTATGGCAGGAGTCAAATTTAAATGACCCACGAATTGATAGAAAAACATTTTAACGATAGAACAGAATATCACGTAGTTTTTATGGAAAATAAAATCATAAAAGCAAGTAAGGTATTTTTAATTAAAAAAGAAGCTGAGAGATACTTAAATTCTTTAGAGAAACCATGAGTCCATTTGATTACTTAAACGCAATAAATCTAACCAAGAAAGATATCATGGTTGATGATATTGCAGAGAAAGAATATAATTCATTTATAATAAATCGTGGATTATCATTCTTTACTGATACAGTATTGTATGCAAATGAAATGAATAGAAACCATCATATAGATAATCGTCTTCAATTTGATTTTTTTATAAATATAATTAGAAAGAAAAAAAGATTCACGAAGTGGATTAAACCGCAAGAGATAAGTAACTTAGAACTTATCAAAGAATATTATGGGTATAGCAATCAAAAAGCTAAGTCCGTTTTATCATTATTAAGTGATGTTCAAATTGAAGAAATGAAACAAAGGATTAACAAAGGTGGACACAGAAAATAACTCAGTAGCCAGTTGGCAACCAAACCAAATGCTTGAGGTGGTTCTTAACGAACCAGATGATTTCTTAAAGATTAGAGAAACTCTTACACGTATCGGTGTAGCATCAAGAAAAGACCAAAAACTTTTTCAATCTTGTCATATATTACACAAACAAGGTAGATACTTTATAGTTCATTTTAAAGAACTATTTTTATTAGATGGAAAGCCATCTAATTTATTAGAGAACGACCTACAACGTCGAAACACAATTGCTACATTACTAGCCGACTGGGGATTAGTAAACATTATTGAACCCGATAATGCAAAAGACTTAGCTCCTCTGAGACAGATAAAGGTTATACCTTTTAAAGAAAAGTCTCAGTGGGAACTGTGCCCCAAATATAATATTGGAAATAGTAATAATGCAGAAAAAAGTAAGTAAATATTTTAATGTATTTCATAAGTTTATGAAGTCTGGTAGATTACATAAAGTAATGAAAGTATCAGGATTAACTGAAAAAGAAAAACATCAATATGCTTAAAGTAGCATATTAATATGTATAAATAATAGTTGAGAAATGCCGCATTGGGCGGGTTTCCACATAACCTTGCTATTTAATAGGAGGAAAATAAAATGGTAAGAAATACTTTGAACGTTCCACGTTCACTATTCGTAGGCTTTGAGCCTTTATTAGACGAGCTAGAGAGAATTCACTCTGCTGGTAAATCAACCGAAAATAACTATCCACCTCACAATGTTGTGAAGATTGACGAGGAGAAGTTCTTGATAGAAATGGCTTTGGCCGGTTTCAAACAAGAAGACATCTCGGTCGAGGTCAAGGACGGGATATTAAAGGTTAAAGGTGAAATGCCTAAAGACGAACGGGAATTTGCTTATAAAGGTATATCGTCCCGCAAATTTGAGAAGAGCTTCCGCCTCTCAGAATTTGTCGTAATAGACGGTGCTGACCTTCAGGATGGAATACTCGTGGTGTATGCCAGAGTTGAACTCCCAGAAGAGAAGCGTCCTAGGAAGATCAAAATAGGGTCTGCTGGGGCATCAACGAAGAAACAATTCCTTAAGGGGTAATTGTCAATTAGCGACACTCAGTAGATAGTTGGAACACTTTTTACTGGAGATAAATCATGGCAGAACTACGTGCTTTACTAGCAAAACATGATGATATTGCTAAGACCTTAATAGAGATGATAGAAATGATAGTAATAATGGGAGCGATTGTCGGGTTAGCACCCGCCCTAATATGGCTATCAAGCTATGGTTCTTTATAGGTCCTAAGTTTAGAGGGGGGTATTTTCCCCCCTCATTTTTTTGTTTACATTATGAAAAAAGTGTGGTATAATATATAGTATGTTGAATTTTTATACTAATGTCTCAAGATATGGTAATATGATTCTTTTACGTGGCTATGAAAATGGCAAGCGTATTGAAAAAAGAATCAAGTATGAACCTATTCTCTTTACTTCAACAAATCTCCCTACCAAATGGAAAGCATTGGATGGTACTCCTGTCGGTGTAGCAAATGCAGGGAAAAGATTTGAATCTATGCGTTCAGCAAATGAATATGTACAAGCAAACAAACATGTTGCAGGTAAAAAGCTTTATGGTAATACTAAGTATATACCTGCCTTTATAAATGATTACTATCCTGGTAAGATAGAGTTTGACAGAAATAAAATTAATGTTACTACTATTGATATCGAGGTTGCATCAGATGATGGTTTCCCAGAGCCTGATAAAGCTGACCATAAAATTATTTCTATTGCATTAAAGAACAGCATAAGTGATAGCTACTTTATATGGGGACTAGGTGATTATGATGTAGAGAAATCTATTATGAAATCTCATAGAGTTATATATCGTAAGTTCGATAGAGAAGACGACCTTCTTATTAATTTCGTTACTCATTGGTCCCAGGCATCAAACTCACCAGATGTTGTCACAGGATGGAATACTAGGTTCTTTGATATTCCTTACCTTGTAAATCGTATTAACAGAATGCTAGGTGAGTCATATGTCAAAAGATTAAGCCCATGGGGTATGATTGAAAAACATGACATTACAAAAATGGGTAGAAGTCAACAAGCGTTTGAGCTCAAAGGTATTGCTCAATTGGATTACCTGGACTTATTTCAAAAGTTTGGTTATTCCTACGGTCCACAAGAATCATACAAGTTGGACCATATTGCAAGTGTTGTCTTAGGAGAAAAGAAACTATCTTACGAAGAGTATAGTAATCTTCATACCTTATACAAACATAATCATCAAAAGTTTATTGATTATAATATTAAAGATGTAGAGTTAGTTGATAGGATTGAGGATAAGCTTGGTCTTATTACCTTATGTATGACTATGGCATATCAAGGTGGTGTAAATTACAATGATACGTTTGGCACAACAATGATATGGGATACGATTATATTCAGAAGATTGTTTGCAAACAATATTGTAGTTCCTTTCCAAGAAGATAAAACAAAAACATTCTATCCGGGTGGCTTTGTAAAAGAACCACATATAGGATTGCATGATAACATAGTTTCTTTTGATTTAAACTCTCTGTATCCTTCCATCATTATGCAATACAATATGTCACCAGAGACAATTGCTAATGGAGATGTTACACAATTCAACATAGAAAACGTACTTAATAAATCAGAAAGACCAGACAAAAAAGATAAAGCTCTAGCAGCAAATGGACAATATTTCAACATAAATAAACAAGGGATAGTTCCTTACATAGTCGATGAAATGTACAAAGACCGTGTTGAGATTAAGAAGAGTATGATATCGGCTCAAAAGGAACTTCAGAAGGTAGATAAAAATGACAAACAAAAACTATACCAAATTGAACGGGATATTGCCATCAGAGAAAACCAACAAATGGCTATTAAGATTCTCCTTAATTCTCTTTACGGTGCTCTTGGTAACAAGTATTTTCGTTTCTTCGACCAACGAATTGCCGAGGCCATTACACTCACTGGACAGCTTACAATACGATGGGCCGAATATGCGCTCAATCGATATCTTAATCGAGTTATGCGAACAGAGAAGTGGAAGGACTACGTCGTTGCCATTGACACAGACTCGCTGTATGTTAGCCTAGATGATATTATAAAACAATTCAATCCTGATAATCCAATAAACTTTATGGATAAGATTTGCAATGAAGCATTGGAAGCAGAGTTGGCAAAGTCATATGATGAACTATATGATATGCTAGGTGGTATTGATAATCGTATGGTTATGAAACGTGAAGCAATTGCTGATAGAGGATTATGGACAGCAAAGAAAAGATACATACTTAATGTCCATGATAATGAAGGTGTAAGATACAGAAAACCAAAGCTCAAGATTATGGGTATTGAAGCAATTAAGTCTTCAACTCCAGCTCCATGTAGAGATGCGCTAAAACAAATATTTAAAGTTATCATGGAGAAAGATGAAAAGGAAGTCCAAGGTTCTATTGAACAATTTAAAAATTACTTTAAAACATTACCTCCTGACGAGATAGCTTTTCCAAGAGGTGTATCCAAAGTTAAAGATTACCAAGATAGAAATACTGTCTATAAAAAAGGTACACCTATACATGTCAGAGGTTCTATATTACACAATAAACTAATTAATGATTTAGCTTTAAATAAAAAATACACACCAATCAATAACGGTGATAAGATTAAGTTTATGTATCTAAGGAAACCTAATCCTATACACGAAAATGTTATTGCCTTTACTGATTACTTACCTGAGGAATTTGGTCTTAGTAAATATATTGACCATGAAACTCAATTTCAGAAAACTTTCCTAGACCCTATTGAACCAGTACTAGATGCTGTAGGTTGGTCATCTAAGGAAGTTGCTAGTTTGGAGGATTTCTTTTGATTAAAAAAAATCTTATAGTTATTGGTCATTCTCCAGGACCGGGAATAGTAAGTAATAGAAAAACATCCACTTTGAATAGAGTAAGAAAATGGATTAATGAAGATTATACTTATGAATGGAAAAACTTGGTTAATTACCATGCACCTACTTTAAGAATGAGTGATGTAAGCTTAGATGAAAACTATGTTAAAACATTTGATTATGTTATTGCCCTAGGTAATATGGCATCAAACTGGTTAACTAAAAGGAATATAAATCATCTAAAAGTTCCACACCCTAGTGGATTAAATAGAATGTGGAATAATCCACAAACGGAGATAGATACTATAGATAGTATAAAAAAATATTTACATACTGCAAAAAGTGTGGTATAATATAACATTATGGAGAAAAATATGGATTATAAATTAGTAAGGTTAAGCAATGGAGAAGAAGTCATTGGTAGAGTTGAAGTAAACGAAGAAAACAACAACATTACAATTACAGATGGTCATGCTCTCTTTGCACCAGAACCTGGTAAGATTGGATTTATTCCTTTCATGCCATATACTAAAGCAAAAGATGGAGTAACTATTGATATGAAATTTGTTATGTTTATAGTGGATCCTTTGGATTCTTTAGTAGACCAAGTAAGGTCAGTTAATTCTGGATTGGAAATACCTGATAGGAAAATAATGACATGAGCAAAGACTGGGTAAAAGACATTCATTTAATGCAAGGCAAATATCAAACACGGCATTGGGTTGAAAATAATCCAGATGATTTACGAAGATTCCTTGAATTTAGAGTAGATTTTTTAAGAGAAGAATTAGAGGAAACCGAGTCAGCACTTATTAATATGGATGCTGAAGAAATAGTTGACGGTTTGATTGATTTATGTGTTGTAGCGATTGGTACACTAGATGCATTTGGTGTTGACCCATATAAAGCATGGGACGAGGTATTAAGAGCAAACATGGATAAACAGGTTGGTAAGAAACCATCAAGACCGAATCCACTTGGAGTTCCAGATTTAGTAAAACCAGATAATTGGGAGGCACCTAACCACACAGGTAATCATGGTAAGTTTAACGATATTTGATAGTATATACGATAACAAAACTCATAAGAGAATGGATTATAATGACTTCTCTGAGTTTGCAAATGTATTATTTAAGCTAGCAAAGTCTAATAAGTATCCTACAAAACACGATGCTCCTTTAATTAGTCCAGCAATATACAAACCAAATACCACAAGAGCAAATGATAATGTGACAGGTTGGGGTTCTTGGGCTGCTTTAGATGTTGATGATTTCAAAGGAGACATAACAGATATAGAAAAGAAATACGAAAAGTATAGATATGTTTGTTATTCAACTGCATCATCTACTAAAGAATCTCCTAAGTTTAGGTTAGTATTTCCACTTAAAGAAATGGTACTTAAAAGTAATATAAAACACTTTTGGTTTGCTCTTAATAAAGAGATTGGAGATATAGCTGATGCTCAAACAAAAGATTTAAGTCGTATGTATTATGTACCAGCTTCATATAAGAATGCATTTAATTTTATATTTACACATGATGGTGAAGTAATGGACCCAGTTACTCTTATGCAAAACCATCCTTATGTTGAACCTAACCAAACAATGTTTGATAGATTTCCAAAAGCAATACAAGAAGCTTTAGTACAAAGAAAGAAAGAACAGTTAAATAATACCAACTATAAATGGACATCATATAGAGATTGCCCGTTTGTTAATAAAAATCAAGTTAATGAATATAAATCTATTACAGGAACCGGATGGTATGCAAAGATGTATCAGATTATGGTGTCAACTGCAGGTAATGCAATGTCCAGAGGTTATCCTATAACTTCAAAAGAAATAGAGTTTATATGTAGAGACCTAGATAATGATACCGGTAATTGGTATGCAAAAAGAGATATCGGTAAAGAAGCTGAAAGAGCCATTGAATTTGTATTTAAAAATAATTTGTAAAAAAAGACAATTAACTATTTACATGTACCCTAAACTGTGGTATAATAGTATATTATTTGGAGGTGACCATTGAAAGAATCATTAAGAGTCTTGCAAGAATGCGCAGAGCTACAGACTAAAAAGTCTCAAGACTATCAAAACAAACAATCAAATGTAACACAGATGATGCATTACCGTAGAGGTGTTGATACTGTTCATGATATTATACATGGTAAAGTATTAAGAGCTCAATCATTACTAGAATCCCAAGGTGATCCAAACTTTGAATCCCTTGAAGATACTTACAAAGATTTAATTAATTATTGTAGTTTTGCAGTATCTTTACTGAGAGGTAAGATGGAGGGTCAAACACCAGACCGTGATATATTTAATAATAAGATAGATGTACCAGAACACGACTAAAGACATAGCTGAAATATTTGTCAATGCTCTTGAGAATAAAGAGTTTACAAATGATAGAACTGGCTCAAAGACAATAGAAATTATTGGTGCGTGTTTTGTTGCTGATAAGCCAGCAATATTTGGCACTCCTAATAAAGAATATATTGATGCTGAAATAGAATGGTACAATTCTATGTCAACTAATATTACTGACATATATCCTGAAGGAGATAAAGAACCTCCACAGGCTTGGCAATATACAGCAAATATACACGGTGAAATAAATTCCAATTATGGTTATCTTATATTTAGTAAAAAGTATCATCAGCAATATAAACAAGTTATTAAAGAATTATGTGAAGTAAATCCTGACTCTCGTAGAGCTTCAATGATATATCAAAGACCAAGTATTTGGAGTGAATATAAAGAAAATGGTAAAAATGATTTTATATGTACCAATGCAGTAACATATTATATTAGAGATAATCAATTACATTGTGTAGTTCAAATGAGAAGTAATGATGTAATATTTGGTTATAGAAATGATTATGCTTGGCAAAAATATGTGCAAGAAAAATTACAAAATGATTTATACTATGAAGGTATGAAAGTAGAGTTAGGTGATATACATTGGCAGGTTCAAAACTTACATGTATATGAAAGACATTTCGATTTAGTTAAATGATTAATGTATATAATGGAAAACAATACAGAATTTTTAAAGATAAAATATTATTTTTTCCCTATTATATTTTAGAAGATAGTACTAAAGCCGTACAAAAACAAGGTGTATGGTATGGGATTAAAATTACTAATTATTATTTTAAAACTTTAAATTATGTAAAAAAACAAATGAGTGAAATAGAACATGCAAACATCTAAACACATAGGCTACCCTATGCCTTCAGAAATGTTTAATGGAATAAAAAAAGAAGATATTGATGAAGTATTTGATAAGCACAAAAATAATATGACACAAAGAGAAGAAGCTTTAGTAATTCTTATGGAAGAATGTGGAGAATTAATCCAAGCTTGCAGTAAAATGATAAGAAGTGATGGTGCTACTAAATATGAAAGGGAATTGCAAGATGAAGTTGGAGATGTTCTTACATTAATAGAACTGTTAAAAAATAGTGGTCTTGTTACTGATAAACAAATTGAAGATAGAATGAAAATTAAAAAAGAAAAATTAATGAAGTGGAGTTTATTGTACAAATGATTGGGGCTGTAGCTCAGTTGGGAGAGCGCTTGGTTTGCATCCAGGAGGTCGTAGGTTCGAACCCTATCAGCTCCACCATAATATTATGATTGATAAATGGGACCAAAGATTTTTAGAGATAGCATCTACTGTAAGCAGGTGGTCAAAAGACCCTAGTAGAAAAATAGGTGCTGTTGCTGTAAGAGATAGAAAGATATTAGCAACAGGATATAATGGATTTCCTAAAGGTATTGAAGATTTAAAAGTTAGGTATGACAATAGAGAAGAGAAATATAAGTTTGTTGTACATGCTGAAATGAATTGCATATATAATGCAGCTGAAAATGGTATATCATTAAAAGATTCAACCCTTTACATAGTCGGATTACCGGTATGTAGTGATTGTGCAAAAGGTATAATACAATCTGGTATAAGTAGAGTTGTAGCTCACTCAAGTGGCACACCTGATAGATGGATAGAAGCTATAAAAAATACTAAAGAAATATTGCTTGAGGCGGGAGTAGATTATGAATTCACCGAAATTCACTAAAGAAGAAATAGAAAATTCAAATAGGATTTTTAAAAGTGCTACACCAAAGTATGATATTACATGGTATGTGAAATGGGTATCATCAATTATAATTGTTGTAGCTATGAGTATGAGAGGAATTGAAGGATTACATTTATATGACTTATCATTAAGTTTGGTTGGTGTATGTGGATGGTTATATGTTGGAATAATGTGGAAAGATAGAGCACTAGTAGGATTAAATGCAATAGGATTGTTTTTCTTACTAAGAAACTTTATTGAAGCCGTAGTATTATGAGAATAGGAATAGGTAAATTAGGTAAGTCAGTATTATTTAATAGTAATAACTGGGGTGCTATAGGTGGAGATAACGAAGCACCTATTCTATTTGAAAATTTAATACATTTAAATCCAGAGCATGAGTTTGTTTTTATTGGTGTTACTGATTACGATAGACTAACTCCTGCTGAAAGACAAAGAATCAATTATCACGGTAATGTTATTAATCCATGGGAAGGATTCTCAGAATGGAAAAAACAAACATATAAATCTGGAGACAATAAATCTGGTGATAGACAAAGATATATGGAAGAACATATTATTCCTAATTATAAAGTTGATAAAGCAATATTCTTAATGGGAAATGCATCATCGTTAAATGTAAGAGGTCATGTTTACAAGATAAAAGAACCAGATAAATTAGCATCTCCATTAGATATGCATGCAAAGTATGCTGGTCCAGTAATACATTACCTAAACAAAACTGATGTAAATTGGATTATGATACTAAATGACCCTAGATTGTTTCCTGGAAATATGAAGGATTTATTTAACAGACCAAAAAAAGTATTATCACAGTTTAATGAAATGATAACTCATAAGAATCATTTATCTTACACTGACCATACTGTAAATGAACAGGTTATTGTTGGTCAGTACGCAAACATGGAAACAATATTCTTAATAGGAAAGGAAAGAGGAAAGGCAATAGATGAAGCTCCTAGCTGTTTAGATGAATTCTTTGAGGATGCTCCTGAGAAAACAACTGAAAAAAATATTAAGTTTATGATTGTTTGTAATGAAGGTAGACCATCAAGATATAAAGATTTAAAAAAATATATTTTAGATAATGTTGATGATGTAGACATATATGGAAAGTGGGACGATGAGATATTACAAAATGATGAAAGATTTAAAGGTCCAAAAAAGTTTAATGAATTACAAGCAATGCTACCCAATGTAAAGTATACTTTTTGTATACCAATCAAAAAAGGTTGGTGTACAGCTAAGTTCTGGGAAATGGCACATTATGGCATAATACCATTCTTACATCCAACTTATGATGAACAAAATAATTTAAATTGTCCACATATGTTAAGGATAAAAGATTCTAAAGATTTATTTGATAAAATAAATAAATTAGAAAATGATGAAGAATTATATAATGAGTTAAGAACTCAATTAGATAAAATGTTAAAAGATGAGTATTATGATGGTACTTTTTTAAGTGATAGGATAATGAATGAAGTCGATAGTATTTGATTTAGATGATACGATTTGTTTTACAAATCACCACGCAAGAGATACTGAAAGTAAGTATGGTAAGGCCATGCCTAACGATAAAGTAATCAAAAGAATGCGTGTTTTAAAAGAACATGGATTTCATATAACTATATTAACAGCTAGAAGAATGCTAACACATAATGGTGATTTAGAAAAAATAATAGCTGATGTAGGAAAAACAACAGAAGATTGGCTAGAAAAGCATAAAGTTCCTTATGATGAATTAGTGTTCGGTAAACCATATTGCACACACTATTATGTAGATGATAAGGCTATGGATTTAGACCGTTTTTATAATTGGATAGATAATGTCAAGTAAATTTAATTTAGTAATACCAGCAGCAGGTGATGCAACAAGACTAAGACCTCTATCGTCCGGCACGTCGAAAGTTATGGTACGTGTAAATGGCAAACCTTGCCTTGATTATATCATAGAGGCAGTCAACGGCAGTGTTGATGAAATAATCATAGTGGATGGAAAGTATTCTGACATAAGAGAATACTGTGCTGTCAGACATCCAAAGGTAAGGTTCGCCAATCAGCCATCTTTAGATGGACCAAGAGATGCAATATCAATAGGAATGAACAACTTAAGTAATCCACTTAATCCAGTTGTTGTGTGGTTAGGTGATGCTATCATATTAGAAAAAGATATGCCTTTAGGTACAAACTTTTTACTTACTAAAGAAGTTGACAATCAATCAGCCTGGTGTATGTGGGATGGTAATAATTATTATAATAAACCAGACAAACCTATACAAGGAGCCAATGCTTTAGTTGGATTATATTCTTTTGAAGAAGGATTAAGAGCTAAGCAAGCTTTTAATCAGACTCAGTCTTATGATATATCTGGAGCACTAGAACTTTATGGAAACTTTAAAGAAATAATTACCAGAGAATGGTATGATATAGGTGACTTACCTACATATTATAAAACATGTGCATCATTACTTAACAGAAAAGCAAGAGCATTCAATAACTTAAAGTTTGATTCTGACTTAGGTACAATAACTAAAGTACCAGATTTCCATGATGAACATTCAAGAAAAACACTAGAACATGAAAAGTGGTGGTATGAATCTTTAACACCAGAGCAGTCAATGTTTGCACCAAGAATATTATCTCACCCAACACAATTAATTATGTCTTATGAGAGTGGTACTTTACTAAGTGATTTAATGTTATATGAAAATATGCCCGACTCACATTGGGATTATATTATGGATAGAGTATTTAACATTAAGCTCAAGTATTTTAATTTTGCATGTGAAGATAGAGATGACCTTATAACATTTAGTAAATATTCAGAAGAAATGTGGATTGGTAAATCTGAAGATAGATTAGCAACCACAAATTATTTTAGCGATGAAAATGTAAAAAAGATAATCCAACTTGCTTATGATGTACAAAGACAAACATCACCAATTCAAGGTATGCACGGCGACTTACACTTTGCAAATATTTTATATAATCAACAAACTGACCAGTTTAAATTCCTCGACCCTCGTGGCCAATATGGACCAAGAGGAGGAACATTCGGAGATGATATATATGATTGGTCTAAGTTAGCACATGATTGTTATTATGGATATAATGCTATTGTTGCAGATGTACCAGAAAATGAATATGTAAAAGAATTGTTTATAAAGAAACTAAAGGAACATAATCTACCAGTAGAAACAATATTAAAAGGTGGATTGCTCTTGTTAGCAACATGTATTCCTTTACATTATGATGATAAGCAAAGACAAAAAAGAATGATTGAAAAAGTGGAGAATAATTTATGATTAGTTATGGTTCTATAGTACCTTTGATAGGTGGAGAAAGTTTAGGTATACAAGAATCCCTAGGTGGGACAACACCTGAGTGGGTATTATCTTATAAAGATTTTGAAGCAAACGATGCTCACTATATAAACTATCTACGTAAAAAAGGTTGGGAAGGTGATTATGTTTTCCTAGATGAAAATAAAAAATATAAAGCCAAAAAGGTAGATGTAGTAAATACAGTTTGTCCTTGTGCAGGTCTATCAACTCTAAGTGCAGGCTCTAGTGGTTCTAATCCTGTAAATAATTGGATGTATGAAACTGCAGAATATGTATTAGGAACATTAAAGCCTAAAGTATTTTGGGGAGAGAATGCACCAAGACTAGCTCAAAAAACTGGTATTCCTGTAGTTAAAAAACTTAGAGAAATAGGTAAAGAAAATGGATATTCATTATCTATTTACAAAACTAAATCTTTAGTACAAGGATTCTCACAAATCAGAGATAGAACATTTTACTTTTTTTGGAAAGGAGATAAGGTACCATTATTCAATTATATTGGAAGACCTAATCAAAAGATTGAAGATTTAATAACATCAGTACCAAGGAATCCTAAGGATCCTATGAATGTACTTTTGAATAAAGATAAGCCATCAGACTTTCCATTATACAAATATATTTTAGAAGTTATTCATGATGGTATATCTCATAAAGAATTTATAGAACAACTAGATAAATCAATTAATGCATTTGAATACATTGAAAAGCACGATTCATTTGATAATCTATTACCATGGCTTAAGGAAAGAGAGCATACAAGATGTTATGGTATGATAGACAGAATGAACACTAAGCTAAAAGCCGGATTAAATGTAATGAGAAGAACAACTACATTTCCTAAAGATTACATAGGTGCCTTTGTAGGTCATTTACCAAAATTACTTACCCACCCTGTGGAAGATAGATATCTTACAGTAAGAGAAGCTATGGAGATAATGTACTTGCCTAGAGATATGGATTTACTGAATGTATCACAGTATAATCATATATGTCAAAATGTTCCACTAAAGTCTGCCAAGGATATGATGGACCAAGTAAAAAAATATTTTGATAACCAATTAGATTTAATTGATACACCTTACTTATTACAAGATAATAAAAGAAGAGTATATGAATATGAAAAAAATTGTTTACAACTTGATGAATTTATGGTATAATATACAATTAATATGCCAAGTATAGATTTAAGACCAAAGAAAAGACATCCTAAGGACAGAAGGCCAGCTAAGCCTATGCCCTTTGATGTTGCTTTACGAAAGTTTAGAAAAGCCTGTGAAAGAGCAGGAATAGTACAAGAAGTACGTAAAAGAGAATTTTATGAAAAGCCAAACCAAAAGCGTAAGCGTAAAAAGGCTGAAGCTAGAGCAAGGCATCTTAAAAAACTAAGAATAGAAAAACAACAAAATTTACCACCGAGAGGTTATGGAGGAAAAAGATAATGTCAATAATGGATAAACTAAAAAAGAATAGCAAGATTAAAAGTACTGATGTACTAGCTGACTCTCCGCTGTTCGCAGAGAAGGATATGATTCCTACAGATGTACCAATGGTTAATGTAGCTCTATCTGGTGATATGGACGGAGGTCTATCATCTGGGCTAACAGTATTAGCTGGACCATCTAAACACTTTAAGACAAGTTTTGCATTACTTATGGGTGCAGCTTATCTTAATAAGTATGAAGATGCTGTAATGTTATTTTATGATTCAGAATTTGGTTCACCACAAAAGTATTTTGAGTCTTTTGGTATTGACACAAACAGAGTATTACATACACCAATCACAGATGTTGAACAATTAAAATTTGATTTAGTCGGTCAATTAGAAAATATTGAGAGAGGAGATAAGGTTGTCATAGTTATTGATTCTATAGGTAATTTAGCTTCTAAGAAAGAATTAGAAGATGCACTCAATGAAAAGTCAGTTGCTGATATGTCAAGAGCAAAAGCTTTAAAGGGACTGTTCCGAATGGTCACTCCTTATCTTACTATGAAGAACGTCCCTTTACTTGCTGTTAATCATACTTATCAAGAGATTGGATTATTTCCTAAAGCCATTGTGTCGGGTGGTACAGGTATTTATTACTCAGCCGATAATATATGGATTATTGGAAGAAGACAACAGAAAAAAGGTACTGATGTAACCGGTTATCATTTTATTGTTAATGTAGAGAAATCAAGATTTGTAAAAGAAAAATCTAAAATCCCAGTTGAGGTTACTTGGGAAGGTGGTATTGCTACCTATGGTGGATTACTTGATGTTGCTCTAGCCGGTGGATATGTAACCAAACCAACAATAGGATGGTATGCTAGAGTTGATAAAGATACTGGTGCAATTGAAGATGGTAAGGTAAGAGAAAAGGATACTAAGACTAAAAAGTTTTGGGAACCAATCTTTAATGAAACTGATTTTAAAGAGTTTGTAAAAACATACTATTCCATAGGACATAGACCATTACTTGATATCGATTTAGATATTCCGATGGAAGGTGAGTAATGTTTGATATTAGTGAAAAGGATTATTCAATTATGGAAAATCCAAACAGTGCTTTTCATGCAGTTAAATTAAAAACAGGACAATGGAAAGGCGTCATGGTTACTTATGGCCAGGTAGGTGTAAAGGAAAGCCCAGAGTTAGATATTGCAACATTAAGCTTTAACTATCATGTAAATGACCCAGGTGAATTTAATGTAGATGAATTAAATGAAGATGAAGCATTTAAAAATTATCTAGGTGCAGTACTACAATATATAATAACAGATTCCCTTGAATGGGGTGAACAGAATAACATAGCGAGGATAGGAATTGGAAATAACGAACCAACTACAGACACATATACTGAATCATCTTCTGAATAATGAAGAGTATTGCAGACGTGTCATACCATATTTAAAGAAAGAATATTTTGAAGGTCCACATAATACTGTATTTGACCTTATAGTTGGATTTGTAAGTAAGCATAATAAATTACCTACATCTAAAGTACTTAACCTAGAGCTTAAAAAATTAAATCAACCGGCTGAAGTCTTACAACCAATATCAGCTCTTATAGCTGAAATAGAAAGTAAGTCTGATATTGATACAAATTACCTAATAACTGAATCAGAGAATTGGTGTAGGGAAAGGTCAGTATATCTTGCAATCATGGACTCTATACAAATTATTGATGGTAAAGATACAACTAGAAGTGAAGGTGCAATCCCTGACATATTATCCAAAGCATTAGGTGTATCATTTGACCAAGCTATCGGTCATGATTATATTGATAACTCTGAAGAAAGATTTGATTTTTATAATCATACAGAGGACCGTATTCCATTTGATTTGGATTATTTTAATAAAATTACAAAAGGTGGATTACCAAACAAAACATTAAACATTGCTCTTGCAGGAACTGGTGTAGGTAAATCATTATTTATGTGTCATTGTGCTGCATCAGTTCTACAGCAAGGAAAAAATGTTTTATACATTACATTAGAAATGGCAGAAGAAAGAATAGCAGAAAGAATAGATGCTAATCTTATGAACTTACCAATACAACAATTATCAACTTTACCTAAAGATGTATTTAATGATAAGATTGGTAAGATAGCAAAGTCGTCTGTAGGTAAGTTAATAGTAAAAGAATATCCTACGGGTGCTGCTCACACAGGACACTTCAGGGCTCTACTTAATGAGTTAAAACTTAAAAAGGATTTTAATCCTGATATAATTTATATTGATTATTTAAATATTTGTTCATCTAGCCGTATGCGTGGTCTAGGTGGAAGTATAAATAGTTATTCGTATATTAAAGCTATAGCGGAAGAACTTCGTGGATTAGCTGTGGAATTCAATGTTCCTATAGTATCGGCAACACAGACTACAAGGTCTGGGTATAGTAATACCGATGTCGGTCTAGAAGATACATCTGAATCATTTGGTTTGCCAGCAACTGCTGACCTTATGTTCGCTCTTATTACAACAGAAGAACTTGAGGAACTAGGGCAGATGTTAGTAAAACAATTGAAAAACCGTTATAATGATCCGACCAAGTACAGAAGATTTGTAATTGGAATCGATCGCTCCCGTATGAAACTATATGATGTTGAGGAATCAGCGCAATCTGATATTATGTCAGATATGGCTCCAGATAAGCCAGTGAGTACATGGGGAGATAACGAAACAAAAGATACTTTTGCAGACTTTAAAGTATAGGAGAAAAATATATGTTAGATACAGCAAGAGATTGGATTATGGATAGATGGTCTGAAAGGACTACTTGGGATGGTGGTGTAATCATCGCTGTCAGTTTGTCAATAATTCTTTTCGGTGGACTAGTAAAGTGGTTAGCATGGGTCGCTCTGGCTTATGGTATATACACCTTTGTCAAATCTGAACTTGACTAATACAGAATGTGGGGAGTTTCGGCTCCCCTTTTCTTTTAATGTTACAATTGTGTAAATTATGAAAATATTCCTTTACATTTGTAGAACAACGTGGTATAATAGATAGTATAAATTAATGATAAGGAGTAAATATGTTAAATAAAACATTAATCAAAGAAATCTCAAAAATCAGTAATTCCACTGATATGAATGAGTTAATCAAATTGGTCAAAGCTCAAAGAAGCATAGTACAATCATCCGAAGCTATCCAAGCTAGAGCAACCTTTTCAAAAGGTGATAAAGTTAGTTTTACAGCGTCTAGAACAGGTGTGACTAAAACTGGTATTTTAACAAAAGTTAAAATCAAAAGAGCTTTAGTCATGGTTGAAGGTGAAGGAAACTGGGATGTTCCTTTATCAATGTTGGAGGTTGCATAATGGGTTTTGTAGATTATGAAAATCTAACTGAAGAGCAACAAGCTCATCAAGATGCAACTTGGGATTATCAACAACAGTTGGAAGAAGAAGCCCAAAGAAAAGAAAACGAGTGTGTATGTGGAACTATAAACTGTTCTACAGAATACTTATGTTATACAAGTGGATATTAATATAATGAAAGAAAGATATAGTGAAAATTATGTAATGACAGCTTACACAAAAAGTGCAGGCGATATGCTAGAACTCGAAAGAATTCGTAAAGCTGTTAGAGTAATAAATAAAGAACTGAGGGTCAGGAGCTACAACAGCTCCCTAGGGAGTACTCAGTTCCGTGTTAAGTGTCAGGGTAGAGGACCTCGTAGTAGAGCTGCTTTACGTGATGGTAGGCATCCTAGGAGTTACGACCAATCCTTACCTCTTAGACATGCTGTTGCACTTGACGTTTATATATACCAGACTTAATTTAAATAATAGGGGCTTAGAGCTCGGGCAAGGGAAGGAACGACCAATTCAAAAAAGAACACGTTATTTTAGCTTTTAATTGTTAACTGTTCCTTACCCCGCCAGATTTTTATGGATATATTATGAAAAAGAAAAACGGAATTAATTCATTTAAAGTAAAAGCATTCGATGGAAAAGGTAAAGTTGTTGCTGAATATCTTTTTGCATCAATGAAAGAAGCTATTAAATTTGAATGTCACATGAGAAATCAAAAGTATAAAACCTTAATGGAAAGGATATTAGTTTGATTATAGAATTTACTATATTTGTAGTATGTCTAGTTCTTTCATCATACCAATCATATAAGATTGGAGTAAGAAATGCTACTGAAATTACACTAGACAAATTACGAGAAAATAAAATTATTACTATTGATGATAAAGGAAATATAGTACCTAATCCATTCTTTGATGCATAAAAGCTATATACTTTTTTTTATTTCTGTTGTATAATAGGTATTAAAAAAGTATAAATAGAATTATGCAATTTAAAGATTATCTAAATTTAAGTAAAGAATCTCTAATATCAGAGGGTACAGCTCTTACACCAGCAAATCTTGGTGAAAAAAATTCAAAAACCGGCGAGGAAAGGATTGATATCCTCAGAGACTTAGTCAGAGGTAGTAAACCTTTACAATTAAAAAAAGGTGGTTCGGTTGTTGTAGTCAATATAGATGATGCTCTTCATCATATTAAAAATTTCAAAAAAAATAATAATCATTATGGAAGACAAGGATTTCCACTAGAAACTAATGGTGGTACCATAATGTCTAATGATTTGTTAAAATCAAAAGTATTTGGTGGACAAGTCGGTGGTGCAGGCGGAGGTAGTACAGATACTAGAAGAAATGAATCTCATAATGCTGTAATGCTTCATGCAATGTTAGAACACGGCCATAAAAACCCTTTAGAGTTTTTTACCAATGATATACTAAAGGCTGCATATAAGTCTGCTGATGTTGATGCTAAATGGAATGAAATAGAAAGTATGCCAGATGAATGGATGCTATCATCATATAATATATCAAAAGAATTAATTCAATTAGGATATGTAAAAAAAGGTCATACTATTCATAGGGGCAGTAAAACCATGAATGCTATATATAAGAAAAAGAATGAAGCATATGCTAAAATGGGAAGTAAAGCTCTTAAAGATGATAAGTGGAATCCTGGTGATGTATGGGCTGTAAGTAAAGGATTTGATATTAGTTCATGGAATTCAAATACAATAGATGAACTTAACGTTGATATATTAAAATCTTTCCTAGATAGAACATGTGTAGCCATATCTTTAAAAGGTCCAATGACAAAAGATGTTCCTATTGCTGAATATAATATTGACCAATCCATACTGAAAGAATATAAGTTTGTTGATTTTAGATTAGAATCAAAAGGTGGAAACTACTGGTCATCTAAAATGGGACACCTTGATTTTTCTGGTGGAACTTTAGATATAAAAGACGGTAAACATTTTGGTTCTATCAAAGCTGAAAAGAAAGGAAAGAAAGCAAGAGGTGGTGGTATAGGTTGGTCAGAGATGAGTGGATATCTTGGAAGATATGGCCGTAAGTTTGAGCTCAAGCCAATATCACGACATGCGAAACCTTTAGCAAAAGCTATAGAGAAAAAACAAGATGAAAGGTCAATCAAAGAATTCTTTAAATACTATAACTATTTTTATAAGAATGATAAGTATGAAACTTTTAAAGAAAATCTTATAAAAATGCCAGGTCATTGGATATCAGCTAAGTTTGCTATTACACAGCTAGGATATCATATAAATCACATACCTAGGAATAAATTGCATGAGCTTACAACAAATTTTGTTAACTATGCTGGTTCAGAAGTAGCTGAATCTAGTGCTTACGTTAAGGCAGGAAAATGATTAGATTCAAAACATATATAGAAGAAAAAGGAAAAGGTCTCTGGCATAACATACATCAGAAAAGAAAGCGTGGAGAAAAGATGCGAAAGAAAGGTGAAAAAGGTGCACCTACTCAACAAGCTATGGACAGAGCTAAAGCAGCATCGGAAGCACGACTTGATGATAGGCCTGATAGTAAACTTAAGAATTTAGTTTTTAAAGACCAGGATGATTTAAAGCAGCCAGATTATGATAGCATGCAAATATGGAAAGATGGTTGGCAGAGAATAGTGCTACCATCACCACCTAGAGAAGATAGAGAATTAGATGCAGTAATAACAGCAGTTGATAATGCTACTGAACAACAAAAGATTGATTATAAGAACTGTGACCAGGATGCATCTTACTATATCAAAGAGTATATGAAAAAGAACAATTTAGATTTTACTGAAAGTGTTATGGAGTATATAGAGAAACAATGCTCACCTATTATAAGACATTATAAGAATGCTTTTAACAGACCAAGACCATACCAAGTTGCAGATTTATATAATAAAAAATTAAATAGGTATGTATCTAACACTGCAAAGACTCCAGC
>Ga0160423_10000157_pt1 | contig 50215 bp, 60 predicted proteins | sample CRUFie14St8metaG_FD_108191 | JGI IMG/M metagenome (GOLD analysis project Ga0160423, IMG submission 108191) | Marine microbial communities from the Costa Rica Dome - CRUD Field 142mm St8 metaG | ecosystem: Environmental > Aquatic > Marine > Oceanic > Photic zone | place: Costa Rica: the Eastern...
CAGTGAATTTGGGTCATCTAATGGGAACGGAAATGCCAAAAATGTTTGCGAATGCCAAGGAAGCGGTGAATGCTGGGGTTATGAGCCCTATCATCCTGACTTTCAAAGTTTAGAAAGAAGATCTAACTCCCTCGGAAAAACTTCTAGTCACTTTCTGTTGGGAGTCGCTCTCAAAGCTTGGAGCAAACTGGAGGGCCTCGTCAAAATACGAGTTCTCTGATGGAACGCTCACATCGATGGTGAGCTGAGATCGGGGCTGCACCATTTCCACCAAATAACCGGGAGCTCATTGCGAGTTTCCTACTCCAATGGAGATGAGATCAGCGACGAACCGTCGTGCCGTCGCGAGTCGTCTCGACCTGCCAACCGGCTTCTTGCAAGTCGGCACGAATTGCATCAGCGGTGTCATAGTCCTTCGCCGCCCGTGCAGAATCAAGTGCAGCTGCCTGAGCGAGCACATCAGCCGGCACCGCAACTTGTTCGACAAGTCGCAACCCAACTGCGCCACACATCTCGCGAACCGCGCTCGTCAAACCAGCCGCAATCGACTCGTCGCCGCTGTCGAGCGCTGAGTTCGCTTCGCGCAACGTGTCAAACAGCAGCGCCATCGCTTTGGGTGTATCGAGATCATCGTCCATCGCTGCCCTAAACGCTGCGATTGTCTGAGCATCAGCCTCCGCCTCACCAAGTGACGCAGTACGCGCCACAAAACTGTCGACACCTGCAAGCGAACGACCAGCCGCCTTCAACCCGTCGGCAGAGATGCCCACCGGGCTTCGGTAGTGCGATTGCAGCAACACCATTCGATATGCGCGCGGGTCGTACACCTCGATGAGGTCGAGCAGATTCGACACATTGCCGAGAGACTTCGACATCTTCTCGCCCTCTGCATCGACAACGAATCCGTTATGCATCCAATGGCGAGCAAATTCCCGGCCAAGTGCCACTGCCTGTGCTCGCTCGTTTTCGTGATGCGGAAAACGAAGATCTTGACCACCGCAGTGCAGGTCGAATCCATCGCCGAGCAGCCCGAGACTCATCACCACACACTCGCTATGCCAGCCCGGGCGGCCGGCCCCCCACGGCGACTCCCAGGCAGGTTCACCAGGCTTTGCGAGTTTCCAGAGAGCAAAATCTGCAGGGTGGCGCTTTTCTCCGGCGCCGAGCACCTCCCGCTCACCCCCACCGGTCATCATGTCGTTAAGCGACTGATGGGCAAGCAATCCGTAACCCTCAACTGATTCAACAGAGAGATAGACCCCATCAGAGGTCGAGTAAGCGGCTCCCGAGGAGACCAGCGTCGAGATCATCTCGACCATCTCGTCGACCCACTCGGTCGCACGGGGCACATCGGTTGGTCGAAGGACGTCGATTCCCTCCATTGCGCGAAACCAGACGTTCTCGCATTTCGTGGTGATGTCGGACCACTCCCGACCCTCGCGTTCAGCCCGGTCGATAATCTTGTCGTCGATATCGGTGATGTTCGATGCCAAACGCACGTCGATACCTGACCACTCGAGGTAACGGCGCAAAATGTCATAGACAAGCGTTGCTCGACCGTGCCCGAGATGCGGCGGTCCGTAGACCGTTGGACCACACAGATAGATGCTAATCCGCCCTGGTTCGCGCATCTCGAGCTCTCGAACCTGCCTTGTCGCCGTGTCATAAAGGTGCAGCACAAGTCCGAGGCTATTGCCGACGGCCTAGCCTTGATACCCATGGCGAACGTCCCGGAGAAACCGACCCTCGACGGAATTGAGCAGCAGTGGTCTGAGGCATGGGACAACGAGGGCATTTACTCCTTCGACCGAACAGCATTGCGAGCGGATGTCTTCTCGATTGATACACCGCCACCAACGGTCTCAGGATCACTTCATATGGGTCACGTATTTTCATACACCCATACGGACGCGATCGCACGATTCCAACGAATGAACGGAAAATCGGTGTTCTACCCAATGGGATGGGATGACAACGGCCTTCCCACCGAGCGGCGAGTACAAAATTATTTCGGCGTCCGATGCGACCCTTCACAGCCCTATGAGAGCGATTTCAAACCCCCCTTCCGCGGTAACCCACCCAAAGACCATCGGGCAATCCCCATCTCTCGACCCAACTTCCTCGAACTCTGCGACGAACTCGTGACTCTCGATGAGCAAGTCTTTGAAGACCTCTTCCGTCGACTTGGGCTCTCTGTCGACTGGTCACTTCTCTACGCAACGATCGACGAACGTTCGCGTCGCATCAGTCAACGAGCGTTCCTCCGCAACCTTGCTCGAGGCGAGGCCTACAGCGCCGAAGCACCAACACTGTGGGATGTTGACTTCCAGACCGCGGTTGCCCAGGCAGAAATGGAAGATCGCGACCGCCCGGGGGCGTACCACAAACTTGCATTCCATCGCATTGACGGTTCGGGTGACATCCTCATCGACACGACGCGTCCAGAACTTCTCGCTGCGTGCGTCGCCCTCGTCGCTCACCCAGATGACGAGCGCTATCAGTCGACCTTCGGATCTACGGTCTCAACGCCGCTCTACGGCGTCGAAGTTCCTGTAGTTGCTCACCCGCTTGCCCAGCCCGACAAAGGCACTGGCATCGCAATGATCTGTACCTTCGGTGACCTCACCGACGTCATTTGGTGGCGGGAACTGCAACTGCCCACACGAGCCATCATTGGCCGTAACGGCCGAATTATCGCCGAACCACCCACAGGCGTAAACAGCGATGCCTACGCAGAGATAGTGGGTCTCAACGTCAAGCAAGCTCAACGCAAAGTTGTTGAGATGCTGACCGAATCTCAAGAACTCATTGGCGAACCTCGACCGCTCGAACACCCCGTGAAATTTTATGAACGCGGTGAACGCCCGCTCGAAATTGTCACTAGCCGACAGTGGTACATCTCCAACGGGGGCCGTGATACTGACACCCGGCGTGCGCTTGTCAATCGGGGCCACGAGCTCACCTGGCATCCCGACCACATGCGTCACCGGTACGAAAATTGGGTTGAAGGACTAAATGGTGACTGGCTTGTCAGCCGTCAACGGTTCTTTGGTGTGCCACTGCCAATCTGGTATCCGCTCGACGCCGATGGAGAGCCAGACCATGACGATCCGATACTTCCGAGGGAGTCAGATCTGCCCATCGACCCCTCGACCGATGTGCCCGCCGGCTACTCAGCAGATCAACGTGATATGCCCGGCGGGTTTACGGGCGATCCCGACGTTCTCGATACCTGGGCAACGAGTTCGTTGAGCCCGCATATTGCCTCGAAGTGGGAAGAGAGCGATGCCCTCTTCAGCCAGGTCTTTCCGATGGATATGCGACCGCAGGGCCACGACATCATCCGCACCTGGTTGTTCTCTTCAATGGTTCGTTCACATCACGAGCACCAAGAGATTCCTTGGCAGCATGCAGCGCTCTCCGGATGGATTCTCGACCCAGACCGCAAGAAAATGTCGAAGTCGAAGGGCAATGTCGTCACGCCGATGGCGTTGTTCGAGTCATACGGCACCGATGCCGTTCGCTACTGGGCCGCATCAGCTCGACCCGGTGTGGATACCGCATTTAGTGAAGATCAAATGAAGGTGGGCCGCAAGCTTGCGAACAAACTTTTGAACATCACAAGGTTCGTCCACGGATTCGGAAGCGCCCCAGCCAACGATGTCGTACTGAACGCCGTCGATGCGTCAATGCTCAGCCGTCTTGACACCGTCACTGCCGAGGCGACAGCAGCGTTCGAAGAATTCGACTATGCCCGAGCACTTGAGCGCACCGAATCATTCTTCTGGTGGTTCTGCGATGACTACGTCGAACTTGTGAAGTCACGCGCTTACGACATCGAGCATGAGCACCAGAGTTCTGCCCTCTCGGCGCTACACACCGCTGTCACCACCTTGCAACGACTGTTCGCCCCACTAATTCCGTTCGCAACAGAGGAAGCATGGCGGTGGGATAACGAGACCAGCGTCCATGTCTCAACGTGGCCGACCACCACGAACGTCAAGGGAGACTCGGAACTTCTCAGCCCGATTCTTGATGCTCTCGCCCTTGTTCGCAGGGCCAAGACCGAGGCCAAGGTGAGTCAACGCGCCGTCGTTGAATCGGTCATCATCTCGGTGCCATCTAGACAACGAACCGCACTCGATGCCGGTATCGACGACCTCTGTCGGGCAGGATCAATAGAGGCGATCACCGTCGATGACACCGACGGTGATGCCCTGATATGTCACGTCACACTCGCACCGCAAGAATGATCGCTAAATGACCCAATCGACTGCTGCGCCCCGCACATGGCCTCAGCGCCTCACCATCGTTGCGGCAGTGGTTGTTTCCTTCGTGTGTGTCATCGTTGCGGTCGCGCTCATCGCTGGACGTCTCGTGCTTGGCCAACGTCAACTCGTGGTCATCGAGCCCGCTTCTGAGGCACCACTGACGGCGGCCGCCGGCCCCGTCGAACGCCTGATCGAAGTCGGTAGTGACGATGTGGAGAGCATCACGATCGAAGAAGTCATTGAAGTCACCGTCGGTGATATCGAACCCGGTGCTCGAAACTTCCTTCTCGTCGGCACCGACAACAACGCGTGCATTAATCCCAACTCGAGATACGCCCCCTTTCTGCTCGGACGCGCCGACTTCGGTGAGCGAGCCGATGTCATTCAGATGTGGAGAGTGAATACCGAAACCGGGGCTATTGCCGCTCTGTCATTCCCCCGCGATCTTTATGTTCGCCTCGACGGAGGGCGCCGTGGCCGAATCAACAACGCATTTGATGCGGACGACCCGAACGGCTTGATCTCAACGATCCGATCAAACTTTGGAATTTTGACCGACCACTACATTCAGATCGACTTCTGTGCGTTCAAAAACCTCGTCGACTCTGTCGATGGCGTCGGGATCCCGTTTGATTCGCCAGTGCGCGACCGTGGCACCGGTATTGCAATCTCGTCGGCAGGGTGTAGCACGCTCAGTGGCGACGATGCGCTTGCCTATGTGCGCTCCCGAAAACTTGAATTTGAACGTCCCGCCGGGAGCGATAACTGGGTCATTGACCCTTCGAGTGACTGGGGTCGCATCGCTCGTCAGCAAGATTTCATTAAGCGAACACTTACCAAGGTGGTCAGTTCTGGGCTTACCTCTCCATCGGTTGCGAGCGCCCTCATCGAAACAAATGCTGATCAGGTTGTGACCGACAGCGAACTTTCAGTGTCTACGATACTTGGCTTCGCAAACATTCTGCGCTCGGTCGACACTGCAAACGCGCCTTCCTATCACATTGCTGCCGCCGGCCGAATTGTGAGCGGCGAATCGGTGCTCATTCCGACGCTTCGAAATAGCGAAATGAGGGCGATTCTCAACATCTTTCAGGGCGATTCGCTGATCGAGGGAACGCCGATCACTCTCGATGACATTGCGACCACGACTACAACGACGACCACAACCGTGAGCACTGACGAAGAGCAAGAAGAGCAAGCGTCCGTGATCGGCGCCGCCGGTCAATCGACTCCCCTCATCGTCGCTCTCGTGCAGCAAGACACACCCGATGACAACACCTTGGGATGGGTACCTGACGAGACCATCATTTGCGACTGAGAATTTCGTCGAGTGCTCTCGCAACATCGTGTGGACCCTCGACGCCCACCAAGGCGGCTCCGGTGGCATCTGCAAACCACTGAGCATCGGTGACGTCATCTGCCGGCGACAGAATGACTAACTCTTCAAGTGACTGTGCGAGCGGGACCGCCTCATCGATTGCCCGATCTCGGCAATCAGACAGCAACACCGTGAGATGACGACCGCATCGAGCGGCTTCGTGTTCGGTGATCGCTGCTCGAAGACCATCGGACACCTTGGTAGTTCCGTGACCCTTGAGAGACAGCACTGCGTCGACAATGCCATCGGTTGAAGCGTAAGAAGATGTCACCATTGATCTCACTACCTCTGCCATTCCTGAAAACGCAATGACAGCATGAAATGCAGGGGCCCGAAGAGCGACGGCGGCCGCTGCGAGAGCCGCCGAGGCCAACGCCTCTCCTTTCATCGATCCCGAACGATCGATCACCAAACACACCGCAGTGTCGGGTCGCTCCCAGTCGATGACGCGCAACGTGTCAGCGTCGACAAGCGCGCCGCCAGATTCCGCCAGCGACTCAACTGCGGCGTCCACATCGAGATCACCCCCATTACGGATTGGAAGCGAACGAAGACGGCCAACCTTTCCTTGCGCCGCGCGTCCACGTCGCGCAATGTCGATAACGATTCGCTCAGCGACGCGTCGGGCTTTTGCCCGAAGTTCAGGGTCAACCGCATCGCCAAGTGTGACGAGAAGGGATACCGCTTCATCAGGACTGTCTGCGAGCAGCCGATCCATCACGTGCTCGTCAAGTTCGCCAACCCCAGGTGAGAGCTCATCGAAATATTCGATCGCTGCCATCTGTTGCCGAGAGACCATTGTGCGGGGGGCGACTCCTCCCGGAGAGCCAGACGGCGGTGGGGTTAGATCGCCCGACTCGTTGTGGCCGGGCTCGCCACTTTTCCCTCCGATGGGGCGGGCTCGTCGTCACTAGGTCGGCAGAAAATCGATTTCCACAGATCGGTAACGATCTCTTCAGATGTGCGAGACACGCCTTCTCTCACTCTCACTCGGCCAGAGAGCGCAACAAGAGCAGCGTCGAGAGTGACATCATCATCGCCCACCGAAAGCGATCTCAATTCAGCCAGCTCTCGACTCACGGCACACAGGTCGATCGCCCCTCTGATTGAAGACCCTGCGCGAAGGTCAGGGTGCTGACGGGTGGCACGAACGATCTCAACCGCTGCTGATTGCACATGTGTGGGAACGTCTTGGTGCTGAGACTCGACAATCGACCGTTCATCTTCTGCCGACTGGTAACCCATTGCGACTCTGCAGACACGGTCGTACACCGCACCCGCAATGCGGGCGGTTCCGACCGCGTCAAATGGGTTCATCGCCGCAACCAGTCGAAAGCCCTCTTGTGCTTCAACCCGCCCGAGCCGCGGCACGTGCACCTCCCGCTCGCTCATCACGGTGACAAGAGCATTCAGAGTTTCCTCCGGCACACGATTGATCTCTTCGACATACAGAAGTGAGCCATTCCGAAGGGCTCGCACCAGCGGGCCATCGACAAAAATATTGGGTGAATATCCTTCAGCAAGCACTAACGCCGGGTCGAAATGACCGATCAAGCGGGCAGGCGTAAGTTCGGCAGTTCCCTCAACAAACTCAAAACCCAGACCTACCGCAGACGCAACGCCCCGGAGGAGGGTCGACTTACCGGTTCCTGGCGGCCCTTCCAGCAACACGTGCCGATCAGCCGCAAGTGCGGCAACTACCAATTCAGCTTCGCGACGGCGCCCGACCACCTCAGCAGAGAGCTGGTCGACGACCAGTCGAGTTGTCATCATGTCACAGGCTGTTTTCAGTCATAGATGATGACGCCGCGGATGTTCTCGCCATTACGCATTGCCTCATACCCCTCATTGATTTGATCGAGGCTATAAGTCTGCGTTACGAGCTCATCAAGTTTCAACTGGCCCTGCGTGTACAACTCCATGAGCCTTGGAATATCAGTCCTGATATTGGCTGAGCCAAACAGCGATCCGACAATCTCCTTTTCAAAAAGGGTGAGGAACGCACCAGGAATTGAGATTGATTGCTCATGTGTCGGATGAATGTTGGTGACAACGGTTCGTGACTTCTTGGCGCTCAACCAGAATGCCTCTCCAAGCACGCTTCCATCGCCAACGCCCATCGTCATGATTACCTTGTCGAAACCGCGTCCCCAAGTTGACTCACCGAGGTTCTCAAGGGCTTCTGCAACCGATGCATAGGTATGGGTCGCACCAAACTCCATTGCCATCTCACGCTTGAATTCCACCGGATCGATCGCAGTTATCGAACGAGCTCCTGCGAGCTTCGCACCTTGAATCGCATTGGAACCGATTCCTCCGCAACCGACAACCGCTACATAGTCACCAGGCTTAACATCGGCTGCGTAAACTGCCGATCCCCAACCGGTCACCACACCACATCCGAGCAGGCATGCCTTATCGAGCGGCCAATCTTTTTCGATCTTCACACAACTCGCCTCGTTGACCACCGTGTGCTCTGCAAAAGTTCCAAGCAGGCACATCAACGTGAGGTCTTGACCATCAAGAGTGTGATGTCGAGCAGTCCCATCAGAAATCTGCACACCTTTTGCGAACTCGGTGCCACCAACATCACACAGATTCGAATTTCCTTGTGCGCACATTCCGCATCGTCCGCACGCGGGGATAAATCCGAAGACGACATGGTCGCCCGGTTCAAGCCATGTCACCCCTTCGCCAACTTCAACGACGACTCCGGCACCTTCGTGGCCACCGATGATCGGCATTTCGGCAGTTGCCCCCGCCAAATCGCCGGTCACAAGGTGTTCATCGGAATGGCACATTCCTGAGGCGGCAAGCTTCACGAGAACTTCGCCGGATTTTGGTGGATCTAGTTCAATCTCTTCGATGCTCCATGGTGCGTGAAGCTCGTGCAAGACCGCTGCTCGTGTCCTCATGTTGATTACCCCCTAGATGTGGCGCCACGACATGGCGTGTTCCGTTCCTGAAGAGTAGTAGTCCTTTGCGCCGAGAGCCATAGCCGGGTCACCACGATGTACCATCTAGGTATGGACACCACTCAGCCTCAAATTACCGAAGAGCGTTCAGAAGACGTTTCAGACGCCGAAGCTGTTGCCGAAGAGCTCGAACTCGTCGAGGAAATTTCCATCGACGGCATGTGCGGCGTTTACTAAAATTTTCCTCACCGTGCTCGATTCGCCTCTCAAGCTGCACCCCTCGGTCGCCCTGCGTCCCGAACCGTTTGGCGCACTGGCCTACCACTACGACAACCGTCGACTGATCTTCTTGAAACACCCGTCAATCGTTGATGTCGTAAAAGACCTTGAGCAGCATCCTGATCTGCAGTCGACCCTCTCAGCTCACGGCATCGACGAGCAGCACTGGGACAACTACGACAAAGCCATCTGCTCGCTGATCGAATCAGACGTTGTGGTAGCACGATGACCGCTCTGACCGAGCGCATGAAAGATGGGCTTGACGCCCCGATCTGCATCACCTGGGAACTGACCTATTCCTGCAACCTCTCATGCGTTCACTGCCTTTCATCATCAGGCCGGCGTGACCCGAAAGAACTCACCACCGAAGAAGCCTTCCGAGTTGTCGACGAACTACGCAACATGCAGGTTTTCTACGTCAATATCGGCGGCGGTGAACCAATGATTCGCCGAGACTTCTTCGACATTGTCGAGTACGCAACCTCAAGTGGTGTTGGCGTGAAGTTCTCAACGAACGGCACATACATCGACGCAGCAACGGCGCAACGACTCGCAGCGATGGATTATCTCGACATTCAGATCAGCCTCGATGGTGCCGATGCAGCGACGAATGATGCGATTCGAGGCGAGGGCTCCTACGACACTGCAATGACTGCGATGCGTCACCTCAAAGATGCAGGGTTTGGTGAATTTAAAATCTCTGTCGTCATCACCCGACACAACATTGCGCAACTTGATGAGTTCAAAGCAATCGCCGACCAGTTCGGAGCCCAACTTCGGATTACCCGGCTTCGGCCTTCAGGTCGCGCTGTCGATACCTGGGAACAACTTCACCCAACTCTTGACCAACAGCGCACTCTGCACCAGTGGCTGCTCGGTCACGGTGAAAATGTGTTGACCGGTGACTCGTTCTTCCACCTCAACGCCCTCGGAGAGAGTCTGCCGGGCCTCAACCTCTGTGGAGCCGGTCGCGTTGTATGTTTGATCGATCCGATTGGTGATGTCTACGCGTGCCCGTTCGTTATCCATGATGAATTCCTTGCGGGCAACGTTCGCGGTAACGGTGGGTTCGCCGCGGTATGGCGGACGAGTGACTGCTTCACTGAACTGCGCGGACCTCAATCGGCTGGCGCCTGCGCCTCATGCGGTTCATGGGATGCCTGTCAAGGCGGATGCATGGCAGCCAAGTTTTTTACGGGACTGCCTCTCGATGGCCCTGACCCAGAATGCGTTGGTGGTGACGGCGAGTACGCGCTTGCATCTGCAGGTGCGATCCCTCGACCAAACGGTGACCACTCGAAACCGGTCGCCGTTCAACTTCGTCGACGCAGCAACGTATGACCTGGTTGCTCATCGTTGTCGCAACATATGTCGTCGGCATGTTCCCGAGCGCAATCCTCGTTGCTCGGGCCGCCAATGTTGACATCACTTCGGTTGGCTCTGGAAACCCAGGCGCAGCAAACATCGCTCGGAACCTTGGCTGGAAACGTGGTGCCTGGGTCTTTGTTCTCGACGCCGCAAAAGGTGCAGCCGCAGTGGGTGCCGGCCTTGCAATCGATGGTCGGCCACTCGCCTATCTTGCAGGTGCTACGGCGATTCTCGGACATTGCTATCCGGCTACTCGGGGCCTCAACGGCGGAAAAGGTGTCGCAACAGGTGGCGGCGCATTTGCAGTGCTGACCCCAGTGGTGTTCGTGATTCTCGTGCCGGCATGGGTCGTCATATCAAAGGTAACGAAAACAGCCGCACTTGCTTCGCTGATCGTGCTCTGCGCAATTCCGGTTGGAGTCTGGGTGACAGGCCGCGATCTCTGGGAGCTACCGGCATCGATCGGGATCGCCCTACTTATCGCTCTTCGTCACGCAAGCAATATCCGGCGTATGCGAAGCGGCTCTGAACTGAGCCTGTGATCGACTACAGCTGAAGTTCTCGAAGAAGTTCAGGGAAGTTGTAACTATCAAGACTCGGCAAATGCCGATTGACGACATCGTGGAGCAGTTGTTGCCATATGTCATGTCGGAAAAAGAAGCGACCCTCGCGCACGACATAGTTCAACAAGAAAAATCGGTATGCCTCTTTTAAGAACAAGACCTCTTCTGGGCTCAACGGGAACACCGAGTGGTACGCCCGAAGGAATTGTCGGAAACGAGGTTCGAACATGGTGTGGGCGCCATAGGTAAATGTTGAACGGTCGCCGGTGCGAGATGACACGCGCGAGAGGAAATAGAAATCGAGAAGCCGCGTTTCGTAGCGGAACCAGTCGTAGTCCCATCGACTAAATAAACGAAACCGACCAGATTCAGAGAACTCGACAGAGAAATTTCCGAGGTTCCAGTCGATGAGCACCGGTTGTTTCGCCCAGTAGTCGTAACCCGATTCATGTACTGCCATCAGAAATCGATGCGTGTGTCGACGAACAAGATCGATCCTCGAAGGGTCAAGGCTGAGTTCGTCTGCCGCTCGCCTGCTCGCAGTCAGGTCGTATAACGCAATCGCATCCGATGTGACAGTTTTTGATGTGGGTGGCACGAGGCGAGCCACGCCAGCCGTCGCCCGATGGAACCTTGCCACCTCTTCCCCGAAGTTGGTGACCTGCTCGGGGGCAAGAATTGCCGGCAGGTGATCTCGCACTTCAACCTCGCGGTAAAAGGCGACCCACACATCACCGTCGTACCACACGTAGGGTCGTCCGTCGGCGGTGAGTGTGTTGGCCATGAACTGCTCATACGGCCCCCCGTCGAGTAGCCGAGACGTTCGATGTAGGCGATCGTGATCTTCGGCAAAAAGAAAAAACGACCCATAATTTGACGATTTCGCAATGATCGTTCCGCCATCATCAAGCCGCAGCCGGTATACGCGATTTGTTGACACCATCGCCGACAATTCGCCAAGATCGATGATCTTCCGACCATCGCCATACTCGCTCCACGCCTGCGAAACCGACTGGCAATGCCGCTCATCGGAAATATCGACAGTCACGTTGCGGTCCTGAGGCGAAGACTGTTTGACACAACAAAGACACTAGATAAGACCATCGCTAAACCAGCGACAAGCGGGGAAAGTCGTCCTGACATGGCAAGAGGGACGGCAGAAACGTTGTAACCGAATGCCCACAACAAATTCACCTTGATCGTTCGAAGGGTGCGACGAGACAGCTCAATTGCGTCGACCACAGATGTGAGATCATTGCGCATGAGTGTGAGATCGCTGGCGTGAACGGCGACATCTGAACCCGCTCCCATCGAGATTCCAAGATCAGCCGCGGCGAGGGCTGCTGCGTCATTCACGCCGTCTCCCACCATCGCAACTTGTTGGCCCTCGGCCTGTAGATCGCTAATGAGCGACAACTTCTCTGAGGGGCTGAGCTCTGGGTAAACGTCTTCAGAATCAATACCGACCTCGTGGGCAATGATTTCTGCAACCGCCCGAAGGTCACCCGTTGCCATCAGAGGTCGAATTCCACGCGCCTTCATTTCTGCGATCGCATTTGCGCTTGATGGCTTCGCTCGATCGGCAACGAAAATTGTTCCAACCCGCGTGCCGTCGACGACCACGTCAACGCCGGTCTCTGCGCGTGTAGATGAATCTGCCGAGGTGCATACCTCAACAACGACTCCTTCTACGGCACCTCGCACGCCAAACCCGGGGATATTGACGGCATCAACCGCCAACGGGAGTTCAACTTCGGTGTCATGCAGAGCCGCATCAACGATTGCTCGGGCGATCGGATGTTGATGCGATGCTTCGACGGCCGCCGCATTGTGAAGCACGTCGTGACGTGACCATCCATCAATGGGGGTAACCGACGAGACCCACATCTGCCCGGTCGTGATCGTGCCAGTCTTATCGAGAACCAACGTCTCGACCGTGCGCGTTTGTTCAAGAATGTGAGGTCCGCTGATCAAGATGCCTTCTCGCGCACCTCGACTGGTCCCCACGAGCAACGCCATTGGAGTCGCAAGTCCAAGGGCACATGGGCACGCAATAATCAGCACCGCAACGCCGGTCGAAAACGCATCTTCAGTTGATGAGCCAAACAGCAGCCATGCGATCGTCGTCATCACCGATAACGCCAAAATTACCGGTACAAATACCGCCGACACCCGGTCGGCAATTCGTTGAATGGGTGCAGTACCTGACTGGGCGTTCATGACGAGTCGTGCGATCGCAGCGACTTGGGTATCTCGTCCAATCTTCGTCACCCGCACGGCGAGAACACCGTCACCGTTTATCGCCGTTCCGACAACATCAGAGCCCGGTTCAATCTCAACGGGCACGCTCTCACCGGTGAGCATCGACATATCGACCGAAGATGATCCCTCAATCACGATTCCGTCAGTTGCGATTTGGTTACCAGGAGCAACGACGAAGACGTCATCAACCTGTAATGCGCATACCTCAACAATTTGTGTTTTTCCATCTGCTCGGCGTACCTCGACAGTGTCACCGGCCGTTTCCAGCAGAGCATTCACCGCATCGCCAACACGCCGTTTTGACCGATGCTCGAACCACCTGCCAGCAAGCACGATCGCAACAGTTGTTGACGCCACCTCAAAGTACAAGTGGTCTCCCCCACCCGTAAACGACATCGTCATCGACATTCCGATGTCACCCGCAGATGTTCCGAACAGTGCCCACACCGACCATGCCAGTGAAGCAAGCACACCAATGGAAATGAGTGTGTCCATGGTGGTTTCGCCGTTACGAAGATTCCTCACCATCGAACGGTGAAATGGGAAGCCCGACCAGAGCGCAACCGGGAGCGTGAGCCCGAGGGTGAACCATTGCCAGGCATCAAACTGCAGGACACTCACCATCGACACCAACAGCACGGGGGTACCGAGTGCTATCGCAACAACAAGTCGGCGTTCGAGATCGACAGAACGTTCATACTGTGCACGGCCGACTTCTTCAGGTGTGCTCGCCTCGTAACCGGTGTGTTCGATTATCGAAATCAGGGACGCAACGTCAGTCGTGTTAGTTACGGTCACCCGCGCTCGTTCAGTGGCATAATTCACCGAAGCTTCGACGCCGTCAATTCTGTTGAGTCGCCGCTCGATGCGAGATGCGCAGGCTGCGCACGTCATTCCGCCGATGACGAGTTCGACGGTGACTTCAGGCGACGTCGAATCCGGCTTCATCAATCGCTGCGACAACTGCTCCGTTATCAATCCCTGAACCGGTGACAGTGACCAACTTTGCGTCGAGATCGACCACAACAGACGACACACCGGCAACCACTGAAACCTCCTTTTGGATTGCGGCCTCGCAATGACCGCACGTCATTTCGGGAACAGAGAGTTCGAGTTGATTACTACCCACGGCTCATACGTTATGCGATCGCTCAACGATGCACCACCGGAGGTCCCCAGGGGCGTTACATGTATCGCTCAGATGCCGCTTCGCAGCGTCGTAAGGGCACCGGCTGCAAGCTCTTCAACCGCATCACGGAAACCGATGAGAATCTCTTCGTCGACATCATCTCCCATTGCTCCATGGAGGTACCTGGCGTACACACCTTCCGAAATGACCGCCAGCCTGAATGCCGAAAAGGCGACGTAATAGGGAATATCGCTCACATCGCAACCGGTTCGAGCTGCGTATCGATCAACCAGTTGCTGATACGAGGGAAATCCTCCAGCACCTGTTGGGTCGTTCGAGCGTTGGCCATTGCCGTCCGGATCTGCCCAATACACGCCGAGGTATCCAAGGTCAGCCAGCGGGTCACCAAGGGTGCATAACTCCCAGTCAAGCACTGCGACAATACGGTTGCTATCGAGGTTGGTGAGGCAGTTTCCGAGTCGGTAATCGCCGTGCGCGATCGAAACTGATTGCTGCTGAGGAATTGATGCGGCTAACAGATGGGCAACCTCATCGATTTCGGGAAGGTCTCGGGTTCGAGAATCGGCCCACTGACGCGTCCAGCGTTTAACCTGTCGATTGACATAGCCCTCACGACGGGCAAGATCCCCGAGCCCGACAGCGTCGACATCAACTGCGTGCAGGTCAGCAAGAACATCGACGAGATCAAATGCAACTGCCTTGCGCTGCTCGATCGAGAGATCCGCTCCTTTTTCAGGACTGTCGAGCACGATGCCATCGACGAAATCCATCACATAAAACGGAGCCTGATTTACCGAATCGTCTGAGCACAATCCCAACGTTTTCGGCACTGGCGCATCGGTTGTTCCGACGGCTGAAATGATCTTGTGTTCGCGCGCCATATCGTGAGCGGTCGCAAGGACATGACCGAGTGGTGGACGGCGAAGAACGAACCGACGTTCGTGCCGATCGGTCACCATGTAGGTGAGATTTGAACGACCGCCTTCAATGAGCGAGAAGTCGTACGGCCCTTCAATCCCCTCGATGTGCGCATCGAGCCAAGCGGTTACCGGCTCGTTATCTATCCCTGGGATCGACATATCGGATGAAACTACTTCGGCACGGATGAACTCGGTTAGCCGGGCCTGCCGACGTCAACAACTTTATTCCAGTTCACACTGGTGATGCTCACAAATTTTCCTGGGGATGGAGCATGCACCATCTGACCGTCGCCAAGGTAAACCCCTACGTGGCTGATCGGATTGTGGTAGAAGATTAGATCTCCGGGCTTTGCCTCAGTCCTAGGCACCGAAGGGAGCGCATTTGACTGCCTCCTGGAGTTTCTTGGCAGCACCACACCCGCTTGTGCCCAAGCGTAATGAGTCAATCCCGAGCAGTCGAAAGAAACCCCTGGCAAAGATGTTGCATAGCGGTATGGAACTCCAATCTGGCCAAGGGCTGCGGTTACTGCGACCCCTGCCATTCCCGATGGCGCTGGGTAGTTTGCAATGAGTTCGTCAGTAGCGGGATTCGACCCACCCCCAGGCTGCGACCCTGATCCTCCAGAGTTCCTCCTATTAATCTCGGCTTGTTCGCGCTGATATTCGGCAAGAGCTGCGGCTAGCCGCCGTTCTTCCTCAGCCTTAATCAGTGCTCCTAGCTTCCGTTCGGCAGACTTTCGCGCCGATTCGTACTCAACGGTCGAGGACTCCACCTCGTCCAACATGCCAGTGATCCGGGCAGCAAGATCTTCTGATTCTTTACGGAGCCGGTTGAGTTCAATCTGTTCGAGTTCAAGTTCGCGGATTGCCGCCTGAAGGTCATCGGTCGTACCAACACCAACACGAAGCGCTACTCGGGACAACTGGTCACGGGTCAATATGTCGCTATAGGCGGCGGCATTCGACAGCAATGGGCCAAGAACATCAGTGCTTGAACGAGTGAACGCCCGAACCGCAACCGTGGAGAGATCACTCTGCAACTCACCAAGTTCCGCTTGTCGGAGGGCAACTCGACCTTTCGCAAGTTCGATATCGTCACCGAGCAGCCGTTGTTCATCCATTGCGACTGCGTAATCCTCGATAAGAATGTCGGCCCGTTCGTGGAGGCGCTCAAGTTCGTCGACAATTCGTCGAACTTCTTGCTCCTGCTGATCAACGGTTTGGGCATGAGCGGCTTCTGGTAATACCGGGACTACCGTCAGCGCGAGAGCTGCAAGGCCGATCGCAGATCGGCGACGTTGGCGACGAATATGACGGGCGAGCAACATTCGGTGTCAAGCGTACCGTATGTTACGAAATGATGTCGATCAGGTCGACGGCCCTGCCGTCACTCCCATTCGATGGTGCCGGGGGGCTTTGATGTGATGTCATATGCCACCCGATTAATGCCCGGTACCTCGTTGATAATCCGCTGTGACATCCGCTCTAGAAGATCATACGGAAGGCGCGCCCAATCTGCGGTCATCGCATCGTCACTGGTAACCGCCCGAATAATAATTGGGTGTCCGTAAGTGCGCTCATCGCCCATCACGCCAACCGATCGGATGTCAGGAAGAACAGCAAACGCTTGCCAAATCTCACGTTCGAGGCCAGCAAGGGCGATCTCTTCGCGCACGATGGCGTCTGCCTCCTGCAACACCGCCACACGCTCGGGGGCGACTTCTCCAATAATGCGCACTCCAAGCCCCGGGCCCGGGAACGGCTGCCGCCACACCATTTCATCGGGAAGACCAAGTTCGGTTCCGAGTGCCCGAACTTCGTCTTTGAAGAGCTCCCGCAACGGCTCGACAAGTTCAAGGGTCATATCTTCTGGAAGACCACCAACATTGTGATGGCTCTTAATGACCTCTGCGGTGCCGTCAGCTCCACCGCTTTCAATCAGATCTGGATACAAGGTTCCTTGAACTAAGAACTTTGCTTCCGATAAACCTCCTGTGTGCTCTTCAAAAATACGAATGAAGAGCTCGCCAATCGCTTTGCGTTTTGCCTCGGGCTCAAGTATCCCTTCGAGGCGTTCAAAAAAGCGTTGCCCTGCGTCAACATGAATGAGCTCGATACCCATGTTGCGCCGGAATGTCTCGACCACCTGTTCGCTCTCGCCTTTGCGCATGAGACCGGTGTCGACATAAACGCAGGTCAATTGGGCACCAATCGCTCGATGGACAAGTGCAGCTGCGACCGAGGAGTCAACGCCTCCAGAAAGCCCGCAAATGACCCGAGCGTCACCGACTTGTTCTTTGATGCGTTCAACCTGCTCATCAACAACAGACGACATCTTCCATTCAGGATCACACCCAGCAAGTTGATGTAAAAACTGGCTGAGAACCTCCATGCCGTGAGGCGAGTGCACCACCTCAGGGTGGAACTGCACACCCCAGATCTTTCGAGGGGTGCTTTCAAGCACTGCAACCGGAGCGTCAGGGGTGCTTGCGGTCGCAACGAAACCCTCAGGAACTTCCGTGATGGCATCGAAGTGACTCATCCAGACGTCATGAACGGTCGGCATGTCATCGGTGAGGAGATCGGACACCCCAGCACAGGTCATCTCTGCGCGGCCGTACTCACCTCGCATACCTCGGCCCACTGCGCCACCAAGCTGCGAAGCGATGAGTTGCGCGCCGTAACAGATACCGAGAATGGGAATCCCGAGTTCATATATCGCAGGGTCAAGTGTGGGGGCGCCGTCAACGTGAACGCTCTTCGGTCCACCAGAAAGAATAAGTCCTGCCGGCTGTGCAGCAACGACCTCGTCTGCAGAAATGCGATGTGGAACGATTCGCGAATAGACCTGTAATTCTCGAACGCGCCGAGCAATGAGTTGGGCGTACTGGGCGCCGAAGTCAACGACGAGGACTTCTTGACGAGTCGACAAGTCGCTTGACGGAAGGGCGGGCGTCACCTAACCGATGGTAGACATTCAAGGTGGCCATTCAAAGTTCCGCACACGATCATCATCAAGAATTTTCTCGACGCCTCTCAGTCGCTGCCGCTTCTGCAATTGCCGCAATGACCTTCATTGCGATCAGTGCCGGCTCGGTATCAGCTCAAGAAGGCACTGACATAGGTGACGTCAACACACCAACGGTGACCTACAACGACTTCATTCCCGAAGAACGTGACCTCAGCGACTGCATCAGCGCCATTCCAAAACCAGGATGCGGAAGTGAAGCGAAAGGTGGGTGGCGCCAAATGCTTGTCTTTGGTCTCGTGATCAGCGGTGTTGGTTTCATCGGCTGGCGAATCGTTTCCGGGGCACGAAAGAATCAACCGGTTTCGCCGCTTCAGACCGACGGCGAATGAAGCCGGACAAGGAGGTCAACCAATATTCGGCCGGTTGCACCCCATACCGTCTCATCAGCCAACTCAAAGAAGTGCAGGAGTCGATCGGTGGGCGAACTCCCCCACAACTCGCCGTGATAGGTGCCGGTCGCCGTGAGTTCAGCTAATGGCACCCACATCACCTTGTCTGCTTCCATCGTCTTCGGAGCGAGCGGCACCGAAGCATCGAGCAAACCGACCTTTGGAATGATGTAGCTCATACTCGCCACCGTGTTGACATGGGAAAGTTCACCCACAATCGAGACCATTGACGGATCAAGACCCACTTCTTCATGAGCCTCCCGCAAGGCGGTCTGCGTGGCGGTTTCTCCTGGATCCATCCGACCACCCGGAAACGAAATCTCCCCTTTATGTTGGCGGAGCTGCTGGGAGCGCCGTGTTAACAACACTTCGACCCCTTGTTCACCAGGAGAGAGCGCGACGAGAACAGCAGCGTGACGAGCGCCGTCAAATGCTGGCTGAATTGGTAAACCCTCGCTATCGACAATCTCTGTTATGCGCTGTGTGGAGATGATCGCTTCGGCATCAACGTTCCACGGCGGGCTCACCACGCGATTCCACACCGACGGACGCGGAACGACCTGCTGTCCGCCCCGGGGCGCTGATTCACTCACCCGTTGAGGTTCCTGGCACCCATCCGGACTGAACAAGTTCGTTGAGCACTTCAGCCATACCAGCAGTCTTAAGATTTGCGAGCACCTTGCCAGGGAGCTGCTCGCCGCGCTCCCACTCGTTCCATGCGGTCTGCAACTTGTTGAGATCAGGGGCTGGACGTTCAAATGCCATGGAAACATTCTACGGACGGATTGTTTGAGCGCCGCTTTAAACAGGAACCGAAAAACAATGGAGCCCGGGCATGCGCCCGGGCTCCATCAAACGACTCAGGGTCGTATGGGCGTCACATCATGCCGCCCATACCTCCCATTGGATCCATGCCGCCACCCATAGCTGGGGCGGGCTCCGGCTTGTCCGCAACAACACACTCGGTCGTTAGAACAAGCGCAGCGATTGATGCAGCGTTTTGCAGTGCTGCACGAGTCACCTTGGCGGGGTCGATAATACCCGCCTTGACAAGATCGGTGATCTCACCTGTGGCTGCGTTGAGGCCGACAGCCCCAGACTCAACCTCGACGGCCTGAACCATGACTGAACCTTCAAGGCCAGCGTTCATCGCAATGTTGCGAGCGGGTGCCACGAGTGACTCATAAACCAAGCGTGCGCCGGTCTGCTCGTCGCCTTCGAGGCCAGAAACAACGTCGGCAACTGATGCGCGGGCACGAACGAGAGCGGTACCGCCACCGGCGACGACACCCTCTTCAATTGCGGCACGAGTTGCTGACACAACATCTTCAATGCGGTGCTTCTTCTCTTTGAGTTCGACCTCGGTGGCCGCGCCAACCTTGATCACAGCAACGCCACCAGCAAGCTTTGCGAGGCGCTCTTGGAGCTTCTCACGATCCCAGTCGGAATCAGTGTTGTCGATCTCAGCCTTGATCTGGTTGATGCGGCCGACAACATCTTCACCTGATCCACCACCGTCAACGATGGTGGTTGCGTCCTTGGTGATGATCACGCGCTTTGCGGTTCCAAGCAGGTCGAGCGTGGTGTTCTCCAACTTGAGGCCAACATCTTCACTGATGACTTGACCGCCAGTGAGCACTGCCATGTCTTGGAGCATCGCCTTGCGGCGGTCGCCAAAGCCAGGAGCCTTGACCGATGCCGAAGCAAAGGTGCCGCGGATCTTGTTGACAACGAGGGTTGCAAGTGCTTCACCTTCGATGTCTTCAGCAATGATCACGAGTGGCTTGCCGGTCTTCATGACGCCCTCGAGGACGGGAAGAAGCGACTGAACCGTTGAAATCTTGCCCTGGTTGAGGAGGATGTAGGGCTCCTCAAGGACTGCCTCTTGACGATCGGTATCAGTCACGAAGTATGGCGACAAGTAGCCCTTATCGAACTGCATACCCTCGGTGAACTCGAGCTCGGTGCCGAACGTATTCGACTCCTCAACGGTGACAACTCCGTCTTTGCCAACCTTGTCGATCGCCTCGGCGATGACCTCGCCAATTGAGTTATCTGCAGCAGAGATCGTTGCAACGTTGGCGATGTCTGATTTGTCGTCAACATCTTTCGCCTGAGCGAGAATCGAGTCAACAGCAGACTTCACGGCCTGCTCGATGCCCTTCTTCACGCCCATTGGGTTGGCTCCAGCAGCGACATTCTTCATGCCGACCTGAACCATTGACTGTGCAAGCACGGTTGCGGTGGTGGTCCCGTCACCAGCGACGTCATTGGTCTTGGTCGCGACTTCCTTCACGAGCTGGGCGCCCATGTTCTCGAACTCGTCCTCGAGCTCGATTTCTTTTGCGATCGAGACGCCGTCGTTGGTGATCGTTGGAGCACCAAACTTTTTGTCAAGCACGACGTTGCGGCCCTTAGGCCCAAGGGTCACTTTGACCGCATCGGCGAGCTTGTTGACGCCAGCCTCAAGGGACTTACGAGCGTCGTCATCAAACTTAAGAATCTTTGCCATGTTGTTACCTCACTTCTCCACAATTGCAAGTACGTCGCGGCCCGAAAGAACGAGCAAATCATCACCATCAACGGCAACTTCAGTTCCGCCGTACTTTGAGTACAGAACAACGTCACCAACGTTGATGCCAAGCGGAATCAATTCACCGCTGGCCTCGGCGCGCTTTCCAGGGCCTACAGCGAGAACGGTGCCCTGCTGTGGCTTTTCCTTTGCCGTATCGGGAATCACGAGTCCAGACGCAGTCTGCGTCTCGGCCTCATTCGGCTTGACGACAATGCGGTCATCGAGCGGCTGTAAATTCATGTTGCAAGCCTCCATGGCGTGAACCGGGGTTGATGTAGTAATGCCAATTAATTCATTAGCACTCATAATTGACGAGTGGAAAGGCTACGGTGCGTGCAGCCAATTAGCAACCGGCAATAGGGAGTGCTAACCGGTTGAGCGAGCGGTTCCCGCAGCGTTCACACCGGCTTTTCGCAGCAACCCGACGGTTTCGGCGAGGGGAAGCCCAACCACATTTGACACGCTGCCCAAAATCGATGTGACAAATCCTGCGGCCCGTCCTTGGATGCCGTATGCCCCGGCCTTATCGAGGGGTTCTCCGGAGCGGACATACCAGTCGATTTCTTCTGTACCAAGAGACCTAAACGTCACCGCAGTCGACACGACCACCGAGTCGACAAGGTCACCATGGGCCACACAGACCGCAGTATGCGTGAAGTGCTCCCGACCTGATAGGGACCGCAGCATCGAGGCCGCTTCTGCGGCATCAACCGGTTTCGCAAGAATCGCACCATCGCAATCAACTGTTGTATCGGCTGAGAGAACAACCGCATTCGGATACGACTCATGCACCGTCTGCGCCTTCAACGTAGCGACACGAGCGACATAAGTCTTGGCGTCTTCACCGACCAGCGACGATTCATCAACATTAGCTGGCACCACTATGAAGTCGACATCAAGATCGCTCAACAGTGTTTTTCGGCGCGGTGAACCCGACGCAAGAACAAGTTCAGCCACCCGAAATCGCCATCTCTCGAGAGTCATCGGGAATCGTCATATCGCTATCTGCATCGTCAGCAGTCAGAAAGCCCTCTGGCAACGCAACCTTGATGGGACCGTTCGTATGACCACGTCGAATGCGCGCCCCTCCCTCAACGATCTGGGCTGACCGGTCGAGTTCGGCGAGCAACTGCTCGAGCTCAGCAATGATGGCCACCATCGAAAAGCGGCGCCGCAATTCAGGACCAACCGGATATCCGGTGAGATACCACGAAGCATGCTTGCGAAAATCTCGCATCGCAAAATTCTCACCATCGAGCCGCTTGCCCTTCCTAGTCACAACATCGGCCGAATAATGATCAACAAGAGCCCGGGCATGCGACAGCATTCCGTCGGCAACCTCTCCAAGAGTTCTAGGCGCTGGAACCGGTCGACCTGTAAATGCATTGACCAAATCGGAGAACAGCCACGGCCGACCGAGGCATCCACGACCGATCACAACTCCATCGCACCCGGTCTGATTCATCATGTTGAGCGCATCCTGGGCTTCCCAGATGTCACCGTTGCCCAACACTGGAATGTTGTGGCCGGCGTCGACAACAAGCTGTTTGAGTTGCGTTATCGCGCCCCACCTTGCATTGCCCGAGTAGTGCTGCTCAACGGTTCGTGCATGCATTGCTACCCATGCCGCTCCCTCATCGGCACAAATCAGCGCAGCATCTCGATCGGTTCGAAAGACATCATCGAGACCCATCCTGAACTTTGCCGTCACCGGAATACCAAATGGTTCGGCGGCTTTCACCGCAGCACGGAAAATGGCTCGAAGTAACGCCGGGCGGGCGGGAACAGCAGCTCCACCACCTTTTCGCGTCACCTTCGCCGCCGGGCAACCGAAGTTGAGGTCGACATGATCGACCAGCCCCTCTTCGCAGACAATGGAGACAGCATGCCCCAACTGAGTCGGATCACTGCCGTATATCTGCAGACTTCGCGGGTTCTCATCGGGAGCAAATGACATCATTCGCATCGTTTTCTCATTTCGATGAACAATGGCTGCCGCCATCACCATCTCATTGACGTACACCAAACCGGGAGCGTGCTGACGACAAATTGAGCGAAAAGCAGCGTTGGTCACGCCCGCCATCGGCGCCAACACCACCGGTGCAGCCAACGTATGGTCGCCAATCTTCATCGGGATTCGCTCAGCCATCAGCGATCCCCGCTTCCACTAGGGGCATAGACGGAAACGCTCCGATATCAAGACGGCTCGGACCCAGGGCCCGCAGCCGATGCCAGCCTGCAGCACCAATCATCGCAGCATTATCAGTGCACATCTCACGTCCAGGGAGAAATGCTCCGATGCCGACAACTGCGCAGGCTGCATGAAGATCAGACCGCAATTTAGTGTTTGCCGCAACGCCGCCTCCAAGAACAACCCCGGTTGCTCCCACTTCGCGAGCTGCCTTCATCGCTTTGTGGACTAACACATCACTCACCGCTTGCTGAAACGATGCAGCAATGTCAACAGACGACACTTCTGGATGCTTGCGAACAAAGTTCACCACCGAAGTCTTCAGTCCGCTGAAACTGAAATTGAGACCGTCGTCCATCATCGCCCTTGGAAAATCCACTGCTCCCGGGTCACCTTTAGTGGCGGCACGATCAATCGCTGGGCCTCCCGGATAACCGAGTTCAAGATAACGGGCGACTTTGTCGAACGCCTCCCCCGCTGCATCATCGATCGTTCGACCGAGCAGCCGGTAGTCGCCGTGCCCTCGCATCTCGATGAGCATGGTGTGACCCCCCGATACGAGCAACACAACCAACGGAAACTCCAAGGTCGAGTCCTCAAGAAAGCTTGCGTAGAGATGCGCTTCGAGATGGTTAACTCCGACAAACGGTTTGTTCCAAGCCAATGCGAGAGCCTTCGCCGACGACACTCCGACGAGCAGCGCTCCGATGAGACCAGGGCCGACGGTGCACGCAATCGCATCAATGCGGCGCTCATCAATTCCTGCGTCAGAGATTGCCCGACGCACGACCGGGTTGATCGATTCAAGGTGGGCACGGCTTGCCACCTCAGGAACAACGCCACCGAACTCGGCATGTACATCAATTTGGCTCGAGATCACCGATGACACCACGTCATCGCCGCCCATCACCACGGCTGCGGCAGTCTCGTCACAACTCGTCTCGATTCCAAGGATGACCGTATCTGGTCCAACGACGACCTCTGGTAGCGGCATCACGCACACCTCCCTGTCAGCCGATCTGCGCAACGGTCAAGATAGTCATCATCGCCGAGTCGATGACACCACATCACCACGGCATCCTCGCCGTGCTCATAGTAAGCCTTTCGGTAACCCGCAGGCGCAAAGCCAAACCGCTGATACATCTCCTGCGCCGGCTCAGCCGACGCACGAACCTCAAGAGTCCACGCCGTCGCTCGTTGTGCCCGCGCATGTTCCGCAAGCTTCATCATGAGTGCAGCACCAATGCCCTCACGGCGCACTGACTCACTCACCGCAATGTTCGTCACGTGCGCCTCTCGGTCACCTGCGGCTTCGACAACCCATAACCCGGCATATCCCGCGATCGTCCGGCCACGGCGAGCGATGAGGTAGTGACGTCCTCCCCAACCAACCTGGGTAAGTTCGTCAAGAAATACCTGACGCGACCAGTGCCGGTCGTAGGTTGCAGCTTCAATCGCAAGCACTTGGCGCAGATGGCGGCGCTTCATCGCTTCGATCACGATTCCTCGACGCATCATGACCTCACCTCGCGAGTGCTCCAATTGATCTGGGCATCGGGCTGGCGTAGGTACACCGGCTCAACCATCTGCTCTGCAACCGTTTCATCACGAATCGCCCGGAGAACTGCCTCGCGTGCCAGGACCGATGCCGATGGGTGAACCGCAGCACCAATCGAGCAACTAAATCCGGCCGTGATGTCATCGCCAAAGCGGTGGGCCCCATCGCCGACACACACACTCGACTGGTCTCGCGCCATCAAGTCTGATACCAAATCGTCGACTGACCCGACGGTTGGTTGATGCAAGAGCTCAAGCCCTTGGTGAGTGCGCCGGTACATCGCCCAGAAGACTTCGGACTTTCGCGCATCAATAACAGGCACGATGATGTCGTCTGTGGTCGACTCCGCTGCCGCCAATACCTCAAGTGATGTCATCGGCACCATCGGAATGTTGAGCGCCATTGCCAACGATTTTGCGGTTGCGATTCCGACCCTCATGCCAGTGAATAATCCAGGGCCGACATCAATTGCAATTGCTCCGACTTCAGAAAGTTCGATTTCGGCCCGTTCGCAGACAAACTGAACGCAGGGAACGATCGACTCTGCATGACGACGGCCTCGAGCAACTTCGACATTGGCTAACACCCCGTCTGACGCTGAAAGGGCGACGCCGACCGATTCGGTTGCACTTTCAATACCAAGAACGATCACGACCATGCCTCCAAAGCGGTTGACAGCATGTCGCGACGACGGTCCCAACTTGGCCCCACCGTTTCAAGAGCTAATTCCCGAAGTTCACCGGCGTCATCATCGAGGTCGACGTCGATGTGGACTTCTAAATAGTCGGCGATCTCATCGATTGCGGCCTCTCCCCATTCAATGAGCACGACACCGCTGAATTCTGCAAGTTCACTCAACGCAAGGTCAGCGACCTCTGCCGTTCGATCAAGCCGATAGAGGTCAGCGTGGTGCACAGTGAGATTGCCACAGTCGTAGGTGTTCACCAGCGTGAACGTAGGAGAGGTCATCGGTTCGGCAACGCCAAGGGCGGCTCCTATGCCCTGAGCAAACACCGTTTTCCCAGATCCCATCTCGCCGGTTAATACGACGGTGTCACCACTTCGAACGACCCGCGCAAGAGCAGCCGCAAGGTCGCGCGTGTCGCTCGGGGATGTCGTTCGAAACCACATATTGGTAACGATGCTACGACTGCTCAGCCGGCAACCCCACTGCTCGTCGTGGAACGCGCCCACTGATCTGGCAGACGATCTCGTAACCAATCGTGCCCAGTCGTTCTGCCCACTCTTCAACGGTCAGGTGCTCATTACCTTGGCGGCCGATAAGCACGACCTCGTCTCCGATGTCAATCGGGTCACTCTCATCTTCGGGGCCAAGATCGACCACGAGTTGATCCATGGTCACCACTCCGACAACAGGTCGACGGCGACCACCAATGAGCACCACGCCACCAACTTCAGACCATCGACGAGGGACTCCGTCGGCATACCCAACGGGAATGGTTGCGAGCCGTGTGCGTTGAGTCGTTTGATATCGCCACCCATACGAAACGTGCTCCCCCGCTTCAACAACTTTCACGTACGACACCCGAGCCCACCAGCGCAGCGCAGCCGAAAACACGTCTCGATCGAGTGTGACCTCAGTGGACGGATCAATTCCATATAACGCAATGCCCGCTCGAACGTAGGAGTACCGACTTCCAGGCACCAACAACGCCGCAGCAGAGTTTGCCATGTGAATTTCGGTCTCGGGTTCAACGAGTGAGGTCATCAACGCAAACTCGTCACTCTGCTGGGCAATTCCTGGATGGCCAGGTATGTCAGCCGTCGCGAAATGGGTCGCCACACCGACAAGTTGAAGATTCGGGTGCTGCTTAATGCGTGCCATTAGCGCCCCGGCAGACGAAGGTTCTGCACCAACGCGGCGCATTCCGGTATCGACTTTGAGATGAACTCTCGCAATCACTCCGCGTTGCTGTGCGACCGATCCAAGTGCGTCGATCGACTTCGACCGATACACCATCACTTCGGCGTTTGCGGCGAGAAGCATGCCATATTGGTCCTGGGGCTGATCGCTCAACGCCAGAATCCGCGACTCAATACCAGCGTTGCGTAACTCAGCAGCCTCTTGCACGAGCGCAACGGCGAGACCACTGGCGCCACCCGCAAGAGCTGCCCGACTCACCGTTATCGCACCATGCCCGTAGCCATTCGCCTTCACCACTGCCCAAACAGAACTTGGTGCACATAGCTCAACAAGGTGCCGCATATTGCTCTCGATGGCGTCGGTGTCAACATCCACCCCCGACCATCGCTGTAACGAGAGATCTTCCTTAGTCACTCAGCAACCACCTGCGCGATCGCCACGCTGTCACCGTGGGACAGGCTGAGGTGCCAACGCTCGACCCCTGCTTCAGTTGCGAGTTCGAACGCCCTTCCGACAACAAGTAACGATGGAGCACCACTTTCGGCTTTCGTCACCGACACGTCATGAAATCCGAACGCCCCAAGCCCAAGACCAAGGGCCTTCATCGATGCTTCTCGGGCAGCAAACCGAGCAGCAAGCCCAGGCACGTCATCGACACGGCCTGACAGCGAGTCGAGTTCGGCGTCGGTAAACAACCGGGTTCGCATCGACGGTGTTCGAGCCAGCGAACGACGAAATCGCTCGATGTCGACAACGTCAACGCCGACACCGATCATCACGACACCCAGTGATTCGCGGTCTCTGAAATCGGCAGAATGAGGAGGTCCGCGACCGACACTCCGGCGAGCTTTGCCTCGTCGAACGTCCCTTCGGTTTCCGTCACCCAGTCGATGAGACGTTCGTAACGGTTGTCGTAACCCTGCAAGAAGGTTCGCGCATCGTCAACCGAGACGTGATCGTGGAAGTTGACGTGCAACAACGTGAGACCGGTGCACACACCCGCTTTCGTCTCGGGCACCAGAATGACCGTTCGGTCATCACGTCGTCCGCGGGCCACCAGCACGTCTCGCTGTTCAGCGACGTACCGCTTTGTGCCGGTCAGCGCAGGGTCGCTATCAACACGACTCGAGAGGGTTGTCGCAACACCATCGCGGTCTACGACCGAAATCGATTCACCCACAATGCCGTAACGCGTTGCACCGGTTACTTCAGCGACTGCTGCATCAAGTGCGGCAAGCACCTTAAGCGACCGATACGACACAACATCTCGTCCAGCCCCACGTGACATCACCGCCTGTACAAGAGCGTTGTCAACGAGGTCAGAATCACTACGAGAAATTCCTACGGTGACCGTCTTTGCTTGGTGCTTAATGGCATCAATCGGGCGAGTGAGCTCGTCGATCGCAGCAGAGAGTGCACCGACGACCTCAGCGATGACAAGTTCAGGAGTGCCGATATTGCCTGTTGCAATCGTGAAATCTTCAACGGGTCGACGCGACCGAACAAAGCCGATTGCCGAACTTACCCGAACTGCAGTCGAGGCTTCGAGGTGCCCGTCATAGATCTTCGCTCGCACACCCTCTTCAAAGTCACGGATGGGCACCTGAATATCTTCTGCAAGGTGAACAATCAGATCGTCAGCTGTTTCGTCAGACTCGATCGATCGTTCGATGACATCTCGAGCTGCACGCAAAGGAAGCGCCGACCGATCGATCGCTTGTGCCGCTTCGTAGCCGAAGAGGTGGCCAACCATGGCCGACAAAATGAACCCGAGCGCTGGGTCAACAACGGGTACCTCGATCACCATGCCTACCGAGAACCGGGTTTGACCCTCATCGCAGACCACAATCGGGGTTGCCTTATGAGCATTAAAGATTGCAATTTCTTTGGCGACATCGTCTGCGGTCGAACCCTGAAGGCCGGCCGCGCACACAAAGATCAGGGGCTCACTCGAGAGATCGATGTGTTTTTTATCTTCGGTGACATCTGCAGCGATCGACTTATAACAGAGCTCACTTAGTTTGATGCGAACCTCGTGAGCAGCGACAAGGTTGGGGCCGTTACCGACAACGGCCCAGTAACGCTTCGGAGGGGCAGTTGCTGCCGCAATTCCAGCGATCGGTGATTGAAGGCTCACTACCTTGTCCATCGCTGAAGGCATCTCTTGTAGCGATCGGATCAACCGCTCACGTCTGCGTTCGCTTCCAATTCCAGCCGACGTAGCGATTTCGCATGCGAGTAGCGCTCCAGCTGCAACCTGTGCGTAAAAGGCCTTCGTTGATGCAACACTCATTTCGACGTCTCGACCATCAGATGTGTACACCACTCCATCTGCTTTAACCGCAAGATCACTTCCGCGCCGATTCACGATCGCAATAACCGGCGCTCCCCGAGACCGCAACAAGTCGACCGTTCTGTTGGTGTCGGTTGTCGTCCCACTTTGGCTGACAGCGACGATCAGTGTGTCTGACATGTCAGCTCGAAGTTGGAAACCTGAGATTTCCGTCGCTGTCACGGCGTCAACGTCAAGATCTCCTTCACATAAATCCTGAAGAATGGCGGCCACACCCTGACCGGCAACGGCGGCCGTACCTTGACCAATTATTCGGACATGCGAAATATGACCCGCTGCGAGCCGCTCACGCACCGCTGTTGGCACCGAGCTCTCGGGAAGCTTGACGACAGGAGTTCCGTCATGCTCATCGATTCGACCTCGGAGGGTTCGCCGAAATGATCGGGGCGATTCTTGAATTTCTTTCAGCAGGTAGTGAGGTGAGTTCCCGCGGTCGATGTCACGTGTCGTGATCTCTGCGCTCAAAACGTCATCATATTGAATCGGCATCTCAGCACCGGAATACGCACGACGGTGCAGCCCATCGAGGCCGACACGATTGAGATCGACGACCAGAATTTCTCCACCGGCTTCCCCATCAAGGCGCATATACCGGTTGGTCTCTTCGATAACGCCATACGGCTCGCTTGCGATGATGTACCCGTCATCGGTGATACCCACATACACACCCTGACCACTTCCACGAAGCGCCAGCATGAGATGCTGCGGGCGATCAGCTGCAATCGCTCCGATGGCAACCGAGCCTTCGAATTCGTTCACCGAACGTCTAAACGCTTCGACTGGGTCAAGGCCCTCGCCAATACGGCGGGAGGTCATTGTTGGAATCACCTTCGCATCGGTCGTGATCTGATGATGAATCTGTAGCCCGAAACGTCGGCTGAGGTCAGCGTAATTGTCGACATCACCGTTCAATACCCCGACCACATACGGGCCAGCAATCGCCTCGTGTTCTTCACTGTTCAACGGGTGCGCGTTTGCTTCCGAGATCACCCCGATACTTGCCCATCTGGTATGACCCAGCACCGCGGTAACTGCGGTCGGTGATGACAGTACGGCTCGCAACAACCCATCCGTGCGAACGGCCTGTCGAATCGCAGCTGTGTTATCGCCAAGCTCACCAATCTCAGCTGCTGCTTTGTAGACAAACGACAACACCGGTCCACTTGTCGTATCGACCCATCGAACCGAATGTGAGCGGAAGAGGGCATCATTCGACCGCTCGGAAAATTGCTGAGCGACAAAAGGGTCGTCGACAGCAAACCCGTGGTCACTGACCATGACGTGAATTCCCGCTGAGTCACGACCCCGAACTTCAAGCCGATCGAGGGCAGAGAGCGCACGCTGTATCGAAAGATAACCATTGACGGAATCTTCTGAAGCGCCGTCTGCGAGCGCATGAACTTCTTCTGCGGTTCGAATGCGGTCGCGACCGATTGCCCATAACGCGTCACGAAGAGCGATCACGGCTGCATCATCATGGCGTGTCCCAAATTCCACTTCCGCTTCGAGTTCAGCAACCTTGCCCTCAATATCTGCAAGTGCTGCGATAATCGAGTCGACGAGTTCTACCTCATTTGTGAGCGCGATGACCCCGGGAACACCGCGCAGCGCCTTGTCGACTGCACTCAGTGCACTGGCTGCCCCGGAGGGATCGGTTGCGACAGAATCGTGCGCCGTTGCAAGCAATGTCGACAACTCAGCGGCCGTCGGCGGTATGCGACCGTCACGACGACTGAGAACCGCAATAATGCCGCACATTTCTTCAGCCTACTCGTCGCCGACGTCGTCATTCATCGGCTCGTATGAGCGTTCAATGGCATCGGCGAGCGTCGTAGCGATTCGTTCGGCATCTGCTTGGAGAGCAGCTTCGACCATCACGCGAACGAGAGGTTCAGTACCGCTTGGCCTGATGAGAATTCTCCCATCATCGCCGAGTTCGCTCTCAAGCTCCTGCCGAACCTTGCGGATGGCCTCATCCGGAACTTCACCACGTACCGGAACCGGAACGTTGATGAGTACCTGCGGACACGAGGTCATCGATGCAGATGACAGCTCGGCAAGTGACTGGCCCGAGCGGATAACTGCATCGAGTAACACAACTCCCGTCAGCATGCCGTCACCGGTCGTTGCGTGAGCCGGAATGATGATGTGACCTGACTGTTCGCCACCCAGGGAAAACCCGCCCTCGATCAATGCCTCAAGAACATGGCGATCCCCCACCGGTGTTTCGACCACCTCGATGCCTGCGGTGGTCATCGCTCGGCGAAAACCAAGGTTTGCCATGACCGTCACTACAACGGCGTTACCGGTGAGCATGCCTCGCGAGCACATGTCGCTTGCGAGGATCGCAATGACTCGATCGCCGTCGACGACATTGCCGAGATGGTCAACAGCAATGAGCCGATCGGCATCGCCATCGAGTGCAAGCCCGATATCGGCACCATAGGCGAGTACTGCCGCTTGCAGCGTTTGCGTGTGAGTCGCTCCACAGCCGTCATTGATATTAGTGCCATTCGGGTCAGCGTGAATGACGATGACATCGGCACCGACCGAAGCGAAAACCTCGCCAGCGAGTTCAGAGGCGGCGCCGTTTGCCGCGTCGACAACCACACGGATGCCTTGCAGCGATCGTTGTTCGATCGCACTCGTGATGCGCTCGAGATAGCGAACCTGAACGTCAGCCATCTCACCGGTGGTCATGTTTCCCGAAGGCTCGGCAACCACGTTGGGGGCATCCTGCCGATTCCACTCAGCTTCGATCTGTGCCTCTGTCTCGGTTGAGAGTTTGACCCCGCCGGGACCAAACACCTTGATGCCGTTATCAAAGAACGGGTTGTGAGACGCCGAGATGACAACACCGACTGCGTTTCTTCTCGCCGATTCAGCGGCGACGACCGGAGTGGGCACCATTCCGAGCGACTCGACTTCCGCCCCGCCATTGATCAACCCTTGCGACACCGCAGTGATGAATACAGGGGTCGACTCGCGGCTGTCGCCTCCGATGATCACAGGGGCTCCGAAAAACACACGAGCGATGGCCCGACCAAGGTCGGATGCCATCGCTTCGGTGAGTTCGCTGTGCGCCCTCCCGCGGACACCGTCGGTGCCAAAACGCATCGGGCTGCCTGATCAGCGCTTCGTGTACTGGGGAGCCTTACGGGCCTTCTTGAGTCCGTATTTCTTCGACTCTTTCTTTCGTGAGTCTCGAGAGAGGAGGCCAGCCCGCTTCAACGCTGGACGAGTTTCGGGATCAAGATCGACAAGTGAACGAGCGATCGCCATGCGAAGCGCGTCTGCCTGACCAGAAACGCCGCCACCGTGAATCGACGCGTCGATGTCAAAGCGATCTTCGACATCGGCAACCCGAAGAGCTTCTGAAACCACCATGCGCTGCGCGGCGGTTGGGAAGTAGGCATCAAATGCACGACCGTTGATGGTCACGACACCTGAGCCTTCACGAAGCCGAGCTCGGGCGACGGCCTCTTTACGGCGGCCGGTTGTTTGCGTGAGAGGAGTGCTCATATCAATTGCCTCGAATCAATCAGCGGGCTGCGGCACCAGGCACCGCTAACGGGGTTGGGGACTGTGCTTGGTGCGGATGATCTGGCCCGGCGTAGACCTTGAGTTTCGTCATCTGCTGACGACCAAGGCGGCCCTTTGGCAACATTCCGCGGACGCTGCGACGCACTGCGTCAGCTGGCTTGCGATCGAGAAGTTCCGCAAACGACTCGCTCTTCAACCCACCCGGATATCCCGAGTGGCGGTAAATCATCTGACGACTCTCTTTTCCGGAGGTCATCACGACTTTGTCGGCATTCACGATGATGACGTGATCACCGGTGTCGATGTGTGGCGCAAAGATTGGCTTGTGCTTGCCACGGAGCACACGAGCTACCTCGGTGCAGAGACGACCGAGGATCATTCCCTCAGCGTCGACGATGTGCCACTCTCGGGAGATCTCACTCGCCTTAGGTGTGTAAGTCTTCATTACGTCAATTTCCAGTCATTTTTGCGATTTTCCGGTGGAGGTCAGGTCCACTGAACCCTAAGAGGATACGGGTGCAGCGGGTAGTTCCCCAACACTCACTCCGCGCCGCCTCCACCACGATCTTTCTCATAACCAACCTTCATGAGGACAAGACCTTGTGGCGGCGCAACTCGTCCTGCAAGCTGGCGATCTTTCCCATCCAAAATTGTGCTCATTTCATGTGACAGGAGACGCCCTGAGCCAATATCAACCATCGTGCCCGCTAAGGACCGAACCATCTGATGGCAGAACGCCATGCCGACGATGTCAAACATCACCAGGTGAGATGGCTCCCCTCTCGTCCAACTTGCAGAAATCACTGTTCTCACAAGTGACAGGGGCGAGCCGTCTGGAGCGGGGTCCGGTGCTCGACAAAACGAGGAAAAGTCGTGTTGTCCCACAACAACCTTCGCAGCTTCGTTCATGAGATCGAGGTCGAGCGATTGGGCAACATGCCACGTGAGGTCGTGCAGGAGCGGATTGCCCACTGGCCCATTCCACACGTGGTAGCGATATGAGCGAGAAGATGCAGAGAACCGAGCATTGAAATCGCGAGGTGCCCAGTCGCCTGACCGAACGGCGATGTCTGGGGCACACATGCGCGAAAGTCGATGAGCGAGGTCCGATGGGTCAACCGCACCTGGCAAGTCACACGAAATCACTTGACCGAGAGCATGAACTCCGGCATCGGTACGTCCCGCAAGAGTGAACTCGATCGGTTGCCCGAGGATCTGCTCGCACGCAGCGCGAAGTTCACCAATCACCGTGCGAACCCCTGGGCTTTCGGCAGCACCTCGAAAGGCTGTACCTCGGTAAGTAACGACAAACCAGGCCCGACGAATGTCGGACCAGGTCGTCATCGTTCTAGGGGTAGTCAGACGAGCTCGATACGAGCCATGTCGGCGTTGTCGCCAGACCTGGTGCCGAGCTTCAGAATGCGGGTGTAGCCACCATTGCGCTCAAGGTAACGAGGCGCAACCTCATTAACGAGTTTGTGCGTCATCTCACGATCACCGAGGTAACCCTGAATCTGACGAATACGGTGCACGCGCATAGGGCTGTCATCTTGGGCCTTCTTAGCCTTCGTGATGAGTTTCTCGGCGATTGGACGCAGAGCTTTCGCCTTCGCCTCAGTGGTAGTGATGCCCTCAGCAGCAAACAGCGATGCTGCAAGGTTGGCCATCATCAAACGCTGATGGGCCGCGTCGCCACCAAACCGGCGAGCACGTCGTGGGGTTCCAGGCATGTCAGTTCTCCGTTGTTGTCAAAAATCTCACGGGCGAAGAGAAAGCCCACGCTCATCAAGCTTTTCGATGACTTCGTCAAGGCTCTTCTGGCCAAAGTTGGTGATATTGAGAAGGTCATCGTGGCTCTTCATGAGAAGTTCGCCAACGGTGTTGACCTGAGCCCGCTTCAAGCAGTTGCGCGGGCGCTCCGAAAGATCGAGGTCTTCGATTGGAAGATCAAGATCAGGGGAAGAGCTCGCGGTATCAGGCTCTTCAGTAAGCGCAAGACCCTTTGGCTCATCACTCAGTTCAGCCACAAGAGCAACAATCGTGCGGAGGGTCTCTCCAGCAGATGCCATTGCCTCGCTAGGAGATGTTGATCCATCGGTGGTGACGTCGAGCACCAAACGGTCGTGGTCGGTCGACTGCCCAACGCGGGTTGGTTCAACGGCGAAACTCACTCGACGGACTGGTGAGAAGATGGCATCGATCGGCATATTGCCGATCACCGGATTTTCGACCTCGCGCTGGCTGCTTGCATACCCGTTGCCGCGTTCGACGGTGAGGTCGATTGCGAGACGGGCTTTGCCGTTGAGGGTCGCAAGATGGAGATCACTGTTCAAGATTGATACATCGGCGGGACAGTCAATGTCGCCCGCAGTCACCGAGCCGGGGCCCTTCGCCTCGAGACGAAGTGTGACAGCCTCTTCTGCGTCGGAACGAATCACGATGTCCTTGAGATTGAGAATGATGTCGGTGACATCTTCAATGACGCCGCTGATGGTGTCGAACTCGTGGAGCGCATCATCAAAACGAACCATGGTGATTGCGGCACCCGGTACCGAGGACAGGAGGGTACGACGGAGCGAGTTTCCAAGTGTGTGGCCAAAGCCAGGCTCAAGTGGCTCGATCACGAACTGCTGGCGTTCGCCATTGCCGTCGGAGACGACCTCGCCTAGTACTTCCACTGAGGGACGTTGCATGACAAGCATGTCTGCCGGTTCCTTTCTTAGAGCGATTACTTCGAGTAGAGCTCAACGATGAGCGATTCGCGGACGGGGACGTCAATGTGATCGCGCTGTGGCAGATCACGGACGGTAACTTCCTTGCCACCATCACCGGCTTCCAGCCAGCCGACCAGTGAGCGGTCGTTGGTGTCCATGTTGTGCTGGATCACGATCATCTGAGCGGCCTTTGGCGACAGCGTGACGACGTCACCCTTGCGCACCCGATACGACGGGATATCAACTCGACGGCCATTGACATGTATTAAACCGTGATTCACAAATTGACGGGCCTGAGGGCGGGTTGATCCCCAGCCGGCACGAAAAGTGACATTGTCGAGTCGTGATTCAAGAAGAATGAGGAGGTTCTCACCGGTTGGACCCTGAAGGCGATTCGCCTCGTTGTAGGTCTTCTTGAACTGCTTCTCAAGCACACCGTAGATGTACTTCGCCTTTTGCTTCTCCTGCATTTGGGCGAGGTACTCAGAACCTGCATTACGACGACGGGTTCGGCCATGAGCACCGGGGGGGAAGGGCCGACGCTCCATTGCGCGTCGACCTTTCTCGTTTTCAAAGACGTTGACGCCAAGACGACGAGAGGTCCGGACTTTGGGGCCTGTGTAGCGAGCCATCTCAGTTCCTCCGACGCTTCGGTGGACGACATCCGTTGTGCGGAATCGGGGTGACGTCTTTGATAGTCGTCACCTCAATGCCTGAGTTTTGCAATGAGCGAACCGCAGTATCACGGCCAGAACCTGGGCCTTTGACTTCAACGTCGACGCGACGAACGCCGTGTTCCTGCGCTGCCTTCGCGGCGCGCTCTGCTGCAAGTTGAGCGGCAAATGGGGTGCTCTTACGAGAACCTTTAAATCCAACGGCACCCGATGATGCCCAAGAGATGACATTGCCATCAACGTCGGTAATGGAAACGATGGTGTTGTTGAACGAGCTCTTTACGTGAGCAACGCCCACAGAAACGTTCTTGCGATCGCGTTTGCGGGGCCGACGGCCACCTGGCTTTGTCTTAGCCATTACTACCTCACAGCCTTCTTCTTATTAGCGACAGTGCGCTTCGGGCCCTTGCGGGTACGAGCGTTCGTGTGGGTGCGCTGCCCACGGACAGGAAGCCCCTTGCGGTGACGAATACCTTGGTGACAACCAATCTCGATTTTTCGCTTGATGTCATTCTGAACGTCACGACGGAGGTCACCCTCAATCGTCAGGTTGGCATCAACCCATGAACGAATCTTGTTGACCTCATCCTCGGTGAGAGAGGACACTCGAGCGTTAAGGTCAAGACCATTGTCTTCGCAGATACGGAGCGCTGTCGTGCGTCCGATCCCGTAGATGTAGGTCAGCGAAACTTCCAACCGCTTGTCGCGGGGAATATCGATACCGGCGATACGTGCCATCGTTTACTGCTCTCCGTTTATCTTTCAGCCTTGGCGCTGCTTATGGCGCGGGTTTTCACAGATCACTCGAATCCGTCCGTGACGACGAATCACACGACACTTCTCACACATCTTTTTGACGCTGGGTCGGACCTTCACTGCGTTCTTCTCTCACTTATAGCGATACGTGATACGGCCTCGGGTGAGGTCGTACGGGGTGAGTTCCACTTGCACCTTGTCACCAGGAAGAATTCGGATGTAGTGCATCCGCATCTTTCCCGAGATATGAGCCAACACTTTGTGGCCGTTTTCTAACTCAACGCGGAACATCGCGTTAGGTAGCGACTCAAGAATCGTTCCTTCAAGGACGATTGCATCTTCTTTCGGTGAAGCCAGTGGATTCTCCTTAATTGTCGCGGTCTATACCGCAGGGCGGGTTACTGTACGTGTTGGCCGGTCTGGTCAACGTTTCGGCATGTCTCCGAGAACACGGACACGAGCCGACGGGCAATGCTATCGGCGTGAGACGGCAACACCAATGGCGATTGCATCTCGTTCACCGCCGACTTTCTACGACATCGGTGAGACGCTTGAAGACGTGATCTGGATGCCCGACTCCATTCACCACCGCTAACTGCCGACGCCCTCCGTAGAACTCGATGAGAGGAGCGGTTTGTGATTCGTAGAGATCTAAGCGGCGATTCACTGCTTCGGGAGTGTCGTCGCCACGTTGCGTGACGTCGCCGCCACACACATCACAAATCCACGGTGATGGGTCATCTCCTGAACTTGTGTAGTTCGTTCCACAGTCTTGACACACACGCCGCGATGAAATGCGATCGAGCACGATCTCACGGGGCACGTCGAGATCGATCACCACATGAATGGGAAGGTCTTGGGTTATCCCGGCGAGCGCCTCAGCTTGGCCAACCGTTCTGGGGAACCCGTCAAGGATGTAGCCACGGCTCATTGCGTCTGGCTTGGCCAAACGCTCATTAACGATGCCAACCATGGTCTCGTCATCGACAAGACCGCCAGCCTCCATGATCTCGCTTGCAATGATACCAAGAGGCGTACGCTCACGAACTGCGGAACGCAACATGTCTCCGGTCGAGATGTGGGGTACGACGAAGTGCCGGGATAAGCGCACACATTGCGTGCCCTTACCAGCGCCTTGACGACCAAGGATAATGAGACGAGCTCCCGGCATGAAACGGGACCGCTTACTTGAGGAAGCCTTCGTAGTTTCGCAACATAAGTTGCGAGTCGATCTGACGCATGAGCTCGAGAGCCACACCAACAGAAATCAAGATGCTGGTTCCTGCGAATCCGAAGGTGCTCACTCCTGCGGCCCACAACAAGATGTATGGAAGGATTGCGATACACGCAATAAACACCGCGCCCGGCAAAGTGATGCGGTTCACCGCTTTTGCCAGGTACTCCTCGGTCTGCGCACCTGGCCGGATACCCGGAATGAATCCGCCCTGGCGGCGAATCTGATCGGCCTGACGAACCGGATCGAACGCGATTGAGTTGTAAAAATAGGCGAAAGCAATGATGAGCACCGCAAACAGCGTGATGTAAACGGCATTCTGACTGTTCAAGATGTACTGGTCGACATATCCCTGAATACGTCCACGCAAACTGTCAGCGGATGCATTGCCTAAGAAACTTACGAGAATCGCAGGGAGCAACAGCAGCGACGAAGCGAAGATGATCGGGATCACACCCGACTGGTTGACCTTCAACGGAATGTAAGTGTTTTGGCCACCCATCATCCGACGGCCAACGACCCGCTTTGCGAACTGCACTGGGATGCGACGCTGTCCAAGCTCGACGTACACCACCGCAGCAATGATTCCAACTGACAACAGCACCATCATCACGAACCAGAACACTTTGTTCTGCAGCAAGATCGAATAGAAGCCTGAGGGAATGCCCGCAACAACCGATGCAAAGATAACCATCGACATGCCGTTGCCGATTCCGCGCTGGCTAATCAATTCGCCAAACCACATTAGAACGGCGGTGCCGACGACAAGTGTCGGAATGATGAGATAGCCGCGAGGCCAGATGCCTTCGGGAAGCAACGGAACAGACGGTGCTTGGACAGCCGAATAGAACGCTCCGCCGCCGCCATTTCCGAACAAGAACACGAGCACGGTCGCTTGCAGAAGAGCAAGTGTGATCGTCACGTAGCGGGTGTACTGCGTGATCTTTCGTTGACCGACTGCGCCTTGCTGCTGCAATTCTTCGAGCTTTGGAATCACCACACCAAGAATCTGCATGATGATGCTCGCTGTGATGTACGGCATGATTCCCAGCGCAAATACTGAGAAACTTTCGAAGGCTCCACCGGAGAACAAGTTGAAGAGACCGAGTGCGCCGTCTTGAGCCCCGGCGCGAAGTTGTTCGATCGCAAGCGGATCGACTCCCGGTACGCGAATAGCTGCTCCAACTCGGTAGAAACCGACGATCATCAGCGTGAACAGGATCTTGTTACGAAGATCCTCAATCTTCAGAATGTTCTTGATGTTGGCGATCATGATGGAATCGCTGCCTCCAGATCAGTAATCAGCGGTTAGCGAATTGGTTGCCCTTCACCGCAGGGCGACCGGCCTTACCCTCGCCCTCATGCGGGAGGGGAACGATGGTGACGTCGCCACCAGCGGCTTCAACCGCTGAGCGAGCAGCAGCAGAAATCGCATGGACGGAGAGTGAAACCTTGATGGAAAGATCGCCATAACCGAGGATCTTCACGAATGCACCCTTACGGACAAGACCTGCTGCCACCAGAGCATCAACATCAACGGTGCTTGCACCCAACTTCTCGAGCTGATGCAAGTTGACCGGGCTGTACTCGACACGGAACGGGTTATTGAACCCCTTCAACTTCGGCACACGCTGCTTGAGTGGCATCTGGCCACCCTCAAAGCCACGCCGAACCGTGTTGCGGGCGCGCTGACCCTTGGTACCACGGCCTGCGGTCTTACCGCCTTTGCCGCCAGTACCGCGGCCAACACGCTTCGCGCGCTTGTTTGATCCTGGTGCTGGTGCGAGTTCATCGACGCGCATAATCATTCACCACTTTCTGAGATCTCGATCAAATGTGGGACGCGGTTCAACATGCCACGTACCTCTGGCCGATCGGGAAGAACGTTCGTTTTACCAATACGGCCGAGACCGAGCGCCCGAAGCGTTCCACGAGCTTTCGGCTTCTGACCAATTGCGGAGCGGACCTGAGTCACGCTGATCTGCTTCTCGCTCACTGGTCACCTCCGGTGGCAGACGAAGCAGAATTCTGATTCTGCCGCTCTTCGAACGCCTTCAACAGACCCTTAGGGACAAAAGTGTCAGCAGGAATTCCACGGCGCCTCGCAACTTCATCTGGACGCTGCAGCGACTTCAAACCAGCAATAGTTGCTCGCGCAACGTTGATGTGGTTTGCCGACCCAAGCGACTTACACAAAATGTCGTGAATGCCAGCCTCTTCAAGAATGATTCTGGCAGCTCCACCAGCGATAACACCGGTACCAGGAGCAGCAGGCTTCATGAGCACCTTGCCGCCACCAGTGATGCCGGTGACCGTGTGGATAATGGTCGAGCCAGCGAGCGGAACCTCAAACAGATTTCGCTTCGCCTCTTCAGTGCCCTTTTGAATTGCCAACGGCACTTCTTTGGCCTTCCCGTAGCCGAGGCCAACACGACCATTGCCGTCTCCGACGACTACGAGCGCAGTAAATGCGAAACGACGTCCACCCTTCACGACCTTGGCGACACGATTAATCGTGATCACACGAGACTCGCGGAGGCCACCGTCATTTTCTACCTGATTGTTGTTGTCGTTTTGTTGTGCTGCCATCAGAACTCCAAACCTGCTTCGCGGGCGGCGGTAGCGACCGCTGCGACACGGCCGTGATAGAGGTTTCCACCCCGGTCAAAGACCACTGCGGTAACCCCTGCGGCGCGGGCTCGTTCTGCGACGAGAGCACCAATCTTTGTTGCGGCTTCAACCGAACCCGACTTGTTTGAACGAAGTGCAGGCTCAACCGAAGATGCTGCGGCAATGGTGCGACCTGACTCATCGTCAATCACCTGGGCGGTAATGTGACGGTTTGAGCGGTGGACAGCCAAGCGAGGTCGAGCGGCGGTACCACTGATCTTTTTACGCACCCGACGGTGGCGGGTGATGCGACCCTTACGTCGAGCCTTTGCGATATCACTCATGATCGATGTGTTCCTTTACAATCCGGCTTACTTCTTGCCGGCCTTACCGGCCTTGCGCATGACACGCTCACCGGCATAGCGGACACCCTTGCCCTTATAGGGCTCTGGTTTGCGAATATTGCGGATGTCTGCGGCCACCTGGCCGACGACTTCCTTATCAATTCCAGAAATAATCACCTGCGTCGGGGCTGGAACTTCGAACGAGATGCCCTCCGGTGCAGACACGCTGACCGGATGGCTGAACCCGAGGTTCAAACGAAGACCGTTTGGACCCTGAGCTTCCGCACGGTAGCCAACGCCGACGATCTCAAGTTCTTTCCTGAAACCTTCAGTAACCCCGGTGACCATGTTGTCGACAAGACTGCGCACGAGACCATGCATTGCACGGTTCTGCCGCTCATCATTCGGACGAGAGAACGTCAGCGTTCCCTCTTCCTGAGCAATCTCGATCAGGCCTGGAATATCTCGGCTCAGCGTCCCCTTGGGGCCCTTCACCGTGATGGTGCGACCACTCACGGACACTTCAACTCCGCTCGGTACTGCGACCGGTGCATTACCAATTCGTGACATGACGTCTCTCCTTCCGCTCGCCTATTACCAGACGTAGCAAAGGACCTCGCCGCCAACTTTTTGGCGACGCGCCTCGCGATCGGTCATGAGTCCGCGACTCGTTGACAGGACAGCCACCCCGAGTCCACCGAGAACGCGTGGCACCGAGTCGGCCTTGCGGTACACGCGAAGGCCTGGGGTAGAAATTCGGCGAAGCCCGGAGATCGTCCGGTCGCGCTCGGTCGAGTACTTCATCGTTATGGTCAATACCTCGCCCGGACCCGTTGTTGAGGGCGCCACAGCAAAACCCGAGATATAACCCTCGGACTCGAGCAACTTGGCCAATGCGACCTTCTGCTTCGATGACGGCATTGTCACGGTGTCATGCATCGCAGTGTTCGCGTTACGAACACGGGTGAGCATGTCAGCGATGGGATCTGTCAACATCGTTGCGCTCCTCTCACCAGCTCGACTTGGTCAGGCCGGGGATCTCTCCTGCATGCGCCATCTCGCGAAGGCACACACGACAGAGTCCAAACTTGCGGTACACCGAACGGGGACGGCCACAACGGCGGCAGCGGGTATACGCACGCACTTTGTACTTTGGCGTACCGTTCGATTTGTTGATTAGGGCTTTCTTGGCCATGAGTTCTTCGTCATCCTCTTCGATTCGTCGCTCAGGTCACTTCTTCTTGCCACCGCGGAACTGCGGGTGGCGATTCTTTTTGCGGCGTGGTGCGTTGTCGGCATCGGCACCCCGCTTGAACGGAAACCCGAATGCGTCGAGCAGTGCGCGGCCCTCGTCATCAGCGGTTGCGGTCGTCACGATGGTGATGTCCATACCGCGGGGGTTGTCAACCTTGTCCGGGTTGATTTCCGGGAACACGGTTTGGTCGGAAAGACCGAACGTGTAATTTCCTCGGCCGTCCCACGAATGTGCAGGCAGCCCGCGGAAGTCACGGATTCGGGGAATTGCGACAGCGATGAGGCGGTCGAGGAATTCCCACATGCGATCGCCACGGAGGGTCACCTTGCAGCCGATGGCTTGACCTTCGCGGAGCTTGAACCCGGCGATCGACTTCGTTGCGATCGTCACAGCCGGCTTCTGACCTGAGATGAGCGAGAGGTCAGACACCGCCGCTTCAAGCAACGACGCTTGCTGAGCAGCACGCCCGACACCCATGTTGATCACGATCTTGTCAATCTTCGGGATCTGCATAACGTTGTCAATCGACAGCGACGCTTGCAGATCGCTCTTGACCTGGTTGTTGTACTTCGCCTTAAGGCGGGGCTGAGTCAATGTGCTCATTTGATTACCTCACCGCTTGGACGGGCAATACGCACCTTGCTGCCATCAGACTCTGTTCGGTATCCGACGCGAACTGGCTTGCCCTTGTGAACGAGCATGACGTTCGAAACATCGATCGGCATGTCTTTATCGATGCGACCACCCTGCTCATTTGCGCGGAGCGGACGCTGGTGGCGGACGGCGGTATTGATACCTGTCACCACGACTTTGTTTTCCTTTGGCAGCACGCGGTCGACGGTGCCTTCCTTGCCTTTGTCCTTGCCAGCGATGACAAGAACAGTGTCACCTTTACGGATCTTCATGTCAGATCACCTCCGGTGCGAGCGAGACGATACGCATGAAGCGCCGGTCGCGAAGCTCACGGCCAACGGGTCCAAAGATGCGGGTTCCGCGTGGCGTAAGGTCGTCTTTGATGATGACAGCTGCATTCTCGTCAAAACGAATGTAACTGCCATCGGCACGACGCTTCTCTTTCTTCGTACGAACGACGACGCACTTCACGACGTCGCCCTTCTTCACGCCGGCGCCAGGGATGGCGTCTTTTACGGTTGCGACGAAAATGTCACCGATCGAGGCGTAACGGCGGCGGGTACCACCGAGCACCTTGATACAGAGCACTTCCTTTGCCCCACTGTTGTCAGCCACGCGAAGGCGGCTCTCCTGCTGGATCATCGTGCACGCTCCACGATCTCAACGACCCGCCAGCGCTTGTTCTTGCTGAGCGGGCGAGTCTCCATGACCCGAACCTTGTCGCCAACGCCTGCATCGTTGGCCTCGTCATGTGCATGCAACTTCTTGGTGCGCATGACGAACTTGTTGTACCGGGCATGACGAACGCGGTTGGTCACGGTGACGACAACCGTCTTATCCATCGCATTCGATGTGACGATGCCTTCGCGTACCTTGCGGGCAGCCCTAGTCGTGCTGGTCTCACTCATTGGTTCAGCTCTCTGCCTCTGCCGCAGCGATCTCACGCTGACGGATCACGGTATTGATACGAGCAATACGCCGACGGACGGCGCGGATTTCAGATGTCTTCTCAAGTTGACCGGTTGCGTTACGGAACCGGAGGTTCAAGGCCTCATGCTTACTGGCGCGAAGTTCGTCTGCGAGCCCGGCCAAGTCCATGTCATTGAATTCGTTCTTAAGTGCCATGACAGTCCTCAGATCTGCTCGTTGCGGGTAAGGATGCGAGCTTTAATCGGGAGCTTCTGAATCGCCTTGTTGAGAGCGATCTTTGCCTGCTCCTCATTCGGGAACGAAAGCTCGAACATCACGCGACCTGGACGAACGACGGCGACCCAGAACTCCGGGTTGCCTTTGCCTGAACCCATGCGGGTCTCGGCTGGCTTTTTCGTCACCGGCTTGTCTGGGAACACGTTGATCCAGACCTTGCCGCCACGCTTGATCGAACGGGTCATTGCGATACGGGCAGCCTCGATCTGTCGGGCGGTGATCCAGCCCGGTTCGAGTGCTTGAATTCCATAGTCGCCATATGCCAACTCGGTACCGCCCTTTGCCATACCACGGGTGCGGCCACGATGGTGTTTACGATGTGCAACCTTTCTAGGCATCAACATGATGAACTCCTAATCCCCTCAGTCGTCACCGCGGAAGTGCGGGGTTTCGTTCGCTTCGCGCGTCTGACGGGTAATGGTCTCTTCTTCATCGAGCAACTTCTCAAGCTCAGGATCGGCCTCACGGACGAGCGGAGCTGGCTCGGTTTCTTCGGCGGCAGCGCGGGGACCTGCTGATGACACGACCTTGCGGCCGGTATCTGCGGCCTGGCCAGATGTTTCACCAACGGCCATTGCTGCCTCACGGGCAATCTTTTCGTCATTTGATGAAAGGTACGGAAGGATCTCGCCCTTATAGAGCCACACCTTGACACCAACCCGACCGTTCGCAGTCTTTGCTTCACGGAAGCCGTAGTCGATGTCTGCCCGAAGGGTGTGCAAAGGCACCTGGCCTTCGCGGTACCACTCGGTGCGACTCATTTCTGCGCCACCAAGGCGGCCTGAGCATTGCACGCGGATTCCGAGTGCGCCGGCGCGCTGAGCATTCTGCACTGCACGCTTCATCGCACGGCGGAACGCAATGCGATTTGCGAGCTGATCTGCCACGCCCTGTGCCACGAGAGCTGCGTCGAGCTCGGGGGTCTTGATCTCAACGATGTTGAGCTGGATACGAGGATTGCCGGTGATCTTCGTGATCATCTGACGAAGTTCGTCAGCTTGAGCACCCTTACGACCAATCACGATCCCCGGTCGAGCCGTGTGGATATCGACGCGGAGCTTGTCACGGGTGCGCTCGATCTCAATGCGGCTGATGGCTGCAGTCTCGAGACGCTCCATGACTGAGTCACGAATCTGCCAGTCTTCGGTGAGGTACTGCTTGTACTCACGATCGCTAAACCAGCGGCTCTTCCAGTCGGTGCTCACGCCCAGGCGGAAGCCATAAGGGTTAATCTTCTGACCCATTAGTTCTGCTCCTCTTCGGTGCTTGCGTCATCGTCGGTCTCGGATTCAGTTTCTGCTTCTGCGACAGTTTCTGCTTCGTCGTCTGACTCAGCCTCTGTTTCAGCCGCATCTTTGGTCTCTTCAACTGCGTCCTCGGCCGCATCCTCCGCAACGTCAGGAGCTTCTGTGTCGTCAGCAGCTTCGACGTCAGCACCTTCGTCGATGACCTCGTCTTCGGCTTCGTCGACGGCGTCAATTGCGCCCTTTGCCTCTTCGGCGCGCTGGCGGCTCCGCTCAACTCGTGCACGACGACTTGCTTGAGCTGACGCTGATGCGCCTTCGGCACGTGCCTGAATCACTGCGAGACGCTCATCGCTCATGCGAGCAACAATCACGGTGATGTGACAGGTGCGCTTGCGAATGCGGGTTGCACGTCCACGAGCACGGGGACGGAACCGACGTAAGGTCGAGCCTTCATCGGCGAAGCAGGCGATGACATACAACTCTGATGCGTCTTGCTCGTCGTTGTTGACAGCGTTCGCAACTGCGGAGCGCAGCACCTTACGAATATCGCGGGCGATTCCACGCTCGGTGAGCATGAGCACTTCGTCTGCTGAACGGACATCAAGGCCACGGATCAAGTTGAGAACAACTCGAGCCTTCGATGCTGATGATCGAACGTGTCGAGCGACCGCACGTGTGCCGGAACGCTCTCCTGCGATCGTCGCCTTCTCATTGAGCTTCGGACCAGTCATTAGCGACGTGCCCCCTTCTCCTGTCCGGCGTGGAACTTAAACGTGCGTGTCGGGCTGAACTCACCGAGTTTGTGACCGACCATTGACTCCGTGACGTACACCGGGACGTGCTTACGACCGTCGTGAACGGCGATCGTGTGCCCGACCATGTCAGGAATGATGGTGGAGCGACGCGACCAGGTCTTAATGACCTTGCGCTCTCCTGCTGCGTTCTGTGCGTCGACCTTTGCCAACAGGTGACCGTCGACGAACGCTCCCTTTTTAAGACTGCGAGACATCTGTTTCTACCTCTCCCCTACTCACCGACGGCCCTTGCCGCTGCGGCGGCGACGGACGATGAGTTGCTGACTCGACTTGTTCTTGTTGCGTGTACGGCGCTCTGGCTTACCCCATGGTGAAACGGCGGGACGACCACCTGAAGTGCGACCTTCACCACCACCGAGTGGGTGGTCGACTGGGTTCATTGCGACACCACGAGTCTGAGGACGAACGCCCTTCCAGCGGTTACGACCTGCTTTACCGATCTTCACCAGCTCGTGTTCCGAGTTGCCAACTTCGCCAACAGTCGCACGGCAATCGAGAAGCACACGGCGCATCTCAGTCGATGGCATCCGCAGTGTGGCGAAATCACCGTCTTTCGCAACGAGCTGCACAGCAATGCCAGCTGAACGACCGATTTTGCCGCCTTGGCCGGGGCGAAGCTCGACGTTGTGAATGACCGTACCGACTGGGATATACCGCAATGCCATTGCGTTACCCGGACGGATATCAGCGCCTTGACCGCTCATCACGGTGTCGCCAACAGACAGGCCCTTCGGGGCCAAAATGTACGCCTTCTCACCATCGGTGTAGTGAATGAGGGCGATACGGCACGTGCGGTTCGGATCGTATTCAATCGCTGCAACGCGGCCCGCAACACCGTCTTTTATGCGGCGGAAATCGACGACGCGGTAACGGCGCTTGTGACCACCACCACGATGGCGTGATGTCTTACGACCGTGGTTGTTTCGACCGCCTGACTTGTTCGATGGAGCGAGTAGTGTGCGCTCTGGCGAGCTCTTCGTGATATCAGAGAAGTCGGAAGATGTTTGGAAGCGGCGTCCGGGGCTGGTTGGGCGGCGTGAACGAATAGCCATGATGTCCTCAGTTCTCGAACAGCGGGATTTCGCCCGCTGCCAGGGTGACGATGGCACGCTTGCTGTCGGGCTTTGAGCCTCGACGATTCGAATTGCGCACTCGGGTGGACTTGCCCTTCCGGTTGATCGTGTTGACCTTCAGAACCTCAACATCCCAGATTGATTCGACGGCGTCGCGAATCTCGGGCTTGCTGGCGCTACTGGCAACCTTGAACGTGTAAACACCGGACTCCATTGCGGCGTAGCTCTTTTCAGAGACCACCGGAGCAATGATGATGTCGCGTGGGTCTTTCATCACTCATCAGGACTTTCGTTTGCAGCAACCGCTGACGGCAGAGTCGCTGAGGTAAACAAGATGTGGTCGTTGCACAGCACGTCATAGGCGTTGAGCTCTTGGACCGAAATGAGTTGCACTTCCGGAATATTGCGGAAGCTCATCGCTGCGTTCTCATCACCTGCGCCAAGAACAATTAGCACCCGACCCTCGATACCGAGAGCTGCGAGCGCCTTCACGCCTTCTTTTGTGCTCGGCTGAGCAAATGACCATGAATCAACGACGGTGACACATCCATCGTTGACCCGATCAGAAAGAGCGGAACGAAGCGCAAGACGCACCATTTTCTTTGGCGTGCGCTGGTTGTACTTCCGCGGCTTCGGGCCGAGGGCGATACCGCCGCCACTGAAGTGCGGGGCACGAATTGAACCCTGACGGGCATTACCGGTGCCCTTCTGGCGGAATGGCTTTGCGCCGCCACCGCGAACCTCACTACGAGTTTTCGTGCTTTGCGTACCCGAGCGACGTGCTGCAAGTTGAGCGGTCACAACTTGGTGCATCACCGGCACGTTTGGCTGCACGCTAAAGACAGCATCGTCGAGTTCGACCGATCCCGCTTCTTTTCCTGCAGCGTTCTTCATCTTCAGCGTTGCCATCTCACGATCCCTTCACTGCAGATTTGACGGCGTTGCGAACCTGGATCAGACCACCGTTCGGACCAGGAACCGAACCCTTCACAAGCATCACCTGGCGTTCAGCATCAGCTTCCACGACTTCGAGATTTAGCGTGGTGACCTGTTCGTGGCCCATGTGTCCGGCCATCTTGATTCCTTTAATAACTCGACCAGGGAACGAGCCCGCTCCCACAGAACCCGGTGCACGGTGCTTCTTGTGGTTACCGTGGCTGGCTGGCTGGCCCTTGAAGTTGTGACGCTTCATCGTTCCTGCAAAACCTTTTCCACGGCTCACACCGGTGACGTCGATGCGGTCGCCAACGACGAACTGGTCGACGGTGATTTCTTGGCCGACCTCAAAGCCATCGATTGAATCGAGGCGGATTTCGACGAGTCGGCGTCCTGGCTGAACCCCAGCCTTCGCATAGTGACCGGCGTCGGGTTGGTTGAGTTTTCGGGCATCACGGTGCCCGTAGGTGACCTGTAACGCGGTGTAGCCATCGCGTTCAGTGGTCTTAATTTGCACCACCCGCATTGGTTCTACACGGAGCACGGTCACGGCGAGCATTCGGTCATCAACCCATTTTTGGGTCATGCCGACTTTCTCGCCGACGATCGCTGTCTGTGCCATAACGGCTTCCTTTGGTTGATCGAGCCCCTGCGGGCTATCCACACTTTTACGTTCCGGTTGAGTCAACGTGAGCCTCCCGGAGTGGCTTCACGCAAGTGCTCCGCCAACCGAAGTTGCGGAGCACGGGTTTAGAGGTCGCCGTGAGGTCCCCGTTGCCGGGCTCACACGGACATCATTTGTCACTTGTACCCAACAGGAGCTGGGCACAAGTTCGAAACGCTATCGGCATTCGTGCAGGTTCCAACCTTTACGAAGTCAGCACTCCGGTCAAGAAGTCGGGCGCGAGGTCAGTTCAGCGACAACTTCGAGACGTTGATCGCCGCGTTGCACCGTAATTTGCACGGAATCACCCGGTTCGAGGTCGCGAATTGCAGCAATAAGCCCAGCTGCACCCTCAACTGTCGCACCGTCAACGGCAATAACGATGTCGCCTGCCCGCAAACCAGCGGCATCCGCGGGTGTCCCAACATTCACATCTCTAATGACTGCACCAACTCCACCGTCTGTACGCTCGTCGAGAGCAACCCCGAGAAATCCTTCTTTTCGCTGCTCCCCTCGAGACTGCTTACGTAGTTGCTCAAAAATCGGCAGCGCTTCGTCAACTGAAATCGAAAAACCAATATTTGACGCCGCTAATGTCGACGATCCTCGTGCAACTGCGGTGTTGATTCCGACGACTTCTCCGGCCGCGTTGACAAGTGGACCACCGGAGTTTCCGGAGGAGATTGCTGCGTCGGTCTGTAACAACCCGTCGAGAGCACCAACATCGGTCACAAGTGTTCGATTGAGCGCGGACACGATGCCAAGCGTGACAGTCGGCGCCCCGTCGAGATCGAGTGCAAACCCAATCGCAACAACCTCGTCACCGAGTTGAATCGACCCTGGTCGTGCAAATACTGCGGCAGGAAGGCCCTCTCCCTCAATATCGAGCAGAGCGAGGTCGTTTCCCACGTCGATTGCGAGCAGAGTTGCCTCTCGAGGCTCGGTTTCGCCTGCAAGACGAACGCGTAGCGATGTCGCACCCTCTACGACGTGAGCGTTTGTAACGATTTCGCCGTCTGCTGTTGCAATAATCCCGGTTCCTACCGATCCACTCTGGCCGAACCCTGTTGCTAGCTCGGCCATCACCGTGACCGTGCTTGGGCCAACCTGCGCAGCGACGGCAGCGACGTCGATTCGTTCGAACGGTCCGGTTCGCTCGGGGCCAATCGTGAATGCGAATTCAGATTCCGACGGGCTTGTCACCGCTGCTGAGACTGTCTCATCTGAGCCGGATTCCGGAGCAATGGGATCCTCTTCGTCGTCATCGAGATCGTCAATTTCTTCGACAACATCGGGTGTGCTGCTCACTGAGGAGTCCTCGCTGTCTCCTACTGATCGGTCGATAACCGCTCCCCCTGCGAAAGCCAAAGCAATCAACAGCAAAATCGCCACCGTCGCCGACGGACGACGGCGACGCCTGCTC
>Ga0160423_10000158_pt1 | contig 50194 bp, 45 predicted proteins | sample CRUFie14St8metaG_FD_108191 | JGI IMG/M metagenome (GOLD analysis project Ga0160423, IMG submission 108191) | Marine microbial communities from the Costa Rica Dome - CRUD Field 142mm St8 metaG | ecosystem: Environmental > Aquatic > Marine > Oceanic > Photic zone | place: Costa Rica: the Eastern...
GCATCCTCAGCACTATTTGATTCTAAAGTTTTGAGAGCAGATTCCATATTTTTTGCTGGAAAACCTCTTTCAGCCATTAAACCATTTATTGCGCTTACAACTAACTTTAAATCTGGATTTTCTTGAAATGCTTTTTTATAATTTGGAATTTTTGTTACAGTACCTTGATTATCAAACTCCATCATGTAACCATTTTGATTACACCAAACATCACTAGGCACAACCATAATAGTTGGTTTTTTAGCTTGTGAAAAAGCTACTAAACTAAAAACTAAGAAACCTAAAACTAAAAATATATTCTTTTTCATAATTTAAATTTTAAATATTTGATGATTAAAATCCGTCTGATAAGCCTTTAATAATACCTGCTTTTTCCAGGTATCTTCTTAACTCAGCGTGATTAACAGATACAACAAGACCAATTTTGTATTCTTTTTTACTAATCTTGATTCTATCCTGAGGAGCTATTTGTCCGTTATTGGCTAATGTTACAAATTTCATATAATCTCCTCCACCTGTTTTAAAGAATTCCTCAAAGAAGTCTTTATTTTGCTCATCTATATTAGGATTTGAAGCTAATGGTCTTTGCCCTGAACTATTCTTTCCTGGAAAGCCTTTAAATATGATTCCATGAACTGCGTTCTTCTTTGCTTGTTCCATTGCAGTCTCTACATTTCGCGAGTAAGACCATACCTTAACTTGATATGTTCCTTGAGAACCTACACCTGCAGCTTCAAGTTCATATCGCCAAGCTACAGTTTCCTTATCTGCTTTTTTCTTTCCTTTCTGAGCATTAGCATTGAAAGTGAGTGAAAATAGAGCAAGTAGCACTATGCTACCTGCCCTAAATATATTTGTAATATTCATATTCTTTTATTTATTTTAATTGCTTTAATAACATTCCAACTTGAATCTTTTTAGATCCTTTGAATTGTGAAGCAGTTATTGGATTTCCTTCTGCGTCCTTTGCAACTTCACCGTCTGGACCATCTCCTGCATTGTATCTATTATCCCAAATTGGAGCTTTCTTATCTACACTGCATTTTCCAACAGACTTCCATGTAGTTTTACCTGCATTTTCATCCCACACCATTTCAAGTACTTCAAATTTGTCGCCAGGTGAAATTCCTTCTTTCATTCCTATTTGAGCCATTATTGGTCCTGTTGAAGAAACCGGAATTTTTGGTTTAAATACATCGTTTTGTTTTTGAAGTTTAGCGAACGCATTGTCAATGTTACGTACAGTTGCTTTATCAATTATTTTTGCCATATTCTCACCAGCAAGAACAATACTTGTATTATATTGACTTCCAATAAACTCTAAATTGAATGAATCTGATTTATTTATCCCTTCTGGGTTATCCCACAAATCCCATACATGATTCATTTCAGATTCACTCCAGCTTAACTTGTATAACCAAGTTTTAGAAAGAATAGAATATCCATCTTTTCCTTTTTCATATGCTAGTTCTGCAGCTTTAATTGCAGCTTCTTGTTGAATAGGTGTTTTCAATTCTCCTGCTGCAACTTTAGCAGCCTCTAATATTAGTTTTGCTGCAGGCTCATTTTCAAAGAAATTAAGTTTTGTAAAAGTCACAAATGTGTTTTGTATTAGTTGCTCACCAGCATCAGCTAGAGCAGCACTTCCTCGCTCTTTTCCAGCAGCAATTGCAGCGTCCATTTCAGTTGCATTGTATGAACCTCTTGCTTCCATTAGGGCAGTAGAAGTTTTTCCATCCTTAACAAACCATGATGCAACAAGTTGATTAGCAATTTTTTTGTCTTTAATCAGTTTAGTGATTTTGATCTCATACTCTTGTTTTTCTGTTGGTAATCCAAATGCTAAAGTTTTTTCATCATTTAAATATCTAACAGGTCTAATCGCAGAAGCTTTGGTTATTTGAAGGACATTACTTAATGTATCTTTAAGAAAACCAGCAGCTTTTAAATCTTCATCTGTTAATTTAATTCCATCAATGTCAATAGATTTTGAACTGATGTCATGCTGATTATACTTGTCTGGAAAAGGATAGTTATTCCAGGAATTCATTACAGCATCTTTATTAGGAAAGTTATCTGATTCTAATAAGATCATAGAAAGAGAACTTCTAAGATACTTCATCTCGTCTGTTTGCGCTAACAAATTCATTGTTCCTAGTAGACATACTAGAGTTAAAATAGTTGTTTTTTTCATTTTTGTGTATTAAGTTAGAATTATCCAGTTCATAAATTATAAACGGGAATGCGAATTTAATAAATTTTTATAGAAAAAACATATTATTCAGACTGTAAATTTATGCTTTTACTTTTCTATATAAAATATATGCTATAAAACCGAATATTACATTTGGAATCCAGACAGAAATTAATGGAGAAAAACCTAACTTTATAGCAGCGACTGTTGTAACCTTCATAGCAAAGATATACATGAATATAATGGCTAAACCTAGCGCTATATTAATGCCTACACCACCGCGTTTTTTTCGGCTAGCCACAGCAATCCCAATTAATGTTAAAACATATGTTGCAAATGGATAAGATGTTCTTTGATATAATTCAACTTCATACATTGGAACCATAGAAGAACCTTTTAATCTTTCTCGTTTAATAAAATCCTTTAATTCAAAGTAATTCATTGCTTCAGCAATATTTTCTCGTGTAGCCATCTCACTTATACTAAATTGAAAAGTAGTATCTAAATTAGCACCTTCAAATATTTTATCTTTTGGATAACCTACATCTCGTTTATAATAATTTCTAAGCTTCCACTCGTATGAATCAGGTTTATTTTCAGCAAATTCAGCATTTATAAATGAAACAATTTCTCCTTTATCATTCCACTTTTCAATAACTAAATTATGAATTAAATGATTTGAAGCAGAATATGATTTAAAATATACAGCCTCATTCCCAGGGAATTCAGCATGATAATTTTGAACAGTAATTACCGTTCTATAATATTTCTCTTCAAAAGCTAATCTAACTTTATTAGAAGGCGGGATGATAAAATGACTGAAAACTAATGAAATTAGCATTAAAATTGTTGCTGCAATCATATATGGTCGCACAAACCTACCAAACTTTATTCCACTATTCCATATAGGAATAATTTCAGTCTCTTGAGCCATCTTTGAGGTAAACCAAATAACGGAAACAAAAATAATCATGGATGAAAACATGTTTCCATAAAAAATTATAAAGTTTAAATAATAGTCAAAAACTACTGAATAAAAACTAGCATCATTTTCAAAAAATTCAGTTAGTTTTTCAGCTAAGTCAAAGACCGTAGCTAATACCATAATCACAACTAACATGAAAAAGAAAGTTGATAGAAACTTTCGAATGATATATCGATCAATTATTTTAAACATCTAAAGTCGATTCTCCAATTTTTGAACCATTTCATTTTTCCAATAAGAAAAAGTTCCATCTTTAATTTTTAAACGTGCTTCGCGAACTAACCAAAGATAGAAAGCTAGATTATGAATTGTAGCTATCTGAATAGCTAAATGTTCTTTGGAACACATTAAATGTCTTAAATAAGCTTTACTATATTTTGAATCAACAAATGAAGTTCCATTTGAATCTAAGGGAGAAAAATCTTTCTCCCATTTCTTATTTTTTATATTAATAATTCCTTCTGAAGTAAATAGCATACCATGTCTCGCATTTCTAGATGGCATGACACAATCGAACATATCTATACCAAGAGCTATACACTCTAGAATATTAGCAGGTGTCCCAACCCCCATAAGGTACCTTGGCTTCTCTTTTGGTAAAATATTACATACAACATCCGTCATAGCATACAATTCATCCTTAGGTTCACCAACAGAAAGTCCACCTATTGCATTACCAACAGCATCATGCGAAGCAATTACTTCAGCAGATTCCATTCTTAAATCTTTAAAAACACTACCTTGCACAATGGGAAATAACAATTGTTCATAACCATATTTCACATCACTAATTTCCATTTGAGAAAAACATCTTTTTAACCAACGGTGTGTCATATGCATTGATTTTTTTGCATAATCATAATCACATGGATATGGTGTACACTCATCAAAGGCCATGATAATATCAGCACCAATTGATCGTTGGATATCTACAGCTAATTCTGGAGAAAAAAAATGGTAACTTCCATCTATATGTGACTGAAAAGTAACTCCTTCTTCTTTTATTCTCCTGGAAGAAGACAAAGAATATACTTGATAACCTCCACTGTCTGTTAAAATTGGTTTATTCCAATTCATAAATTTATGTAATCCCCCAACTTTCTCTATTACATCCAAACCAGGTCTTAAGAACAAGTGATATGTATTTCCTAAAATAATCTGTGCTTTTATTTCATCTTCAATTTCATGCTGATGAACCCCTTTGACACTCCCAGCTGTAGCTACAGGCATAAATATTGGTGTCTCAATAACACCATGACTAGTAGTCAATTCACCCGCCCTTGCATTTGATTGACTATCAGTGATTTCTAGTTTGAAGTGCATAATTTTGTTAATAAGTAAAAAAAACAAAGATAAATCTATTTAAGAAAGGATACGATATTTGTAAAAAACTATATGTAAGTGATGAGCAAAAGTCATTTATCAGAAAAAGCACAGAAAGATTTAGAGCTTGTTGAATCTGCAATTATAGGTGACCAATCAGCTTATGCTGAACTTATGGATCGATATCGTGAATCAATTTACTTTATGATGCTTAAAATGGTAAATAATACAGATGATGCTGATGATTTAACTATTGAAGCTTTTGGAAAAGCATTCAATCGCTTGAAACAATATTCACCAAGCTATGCTTTCTCAACATGGCTTTATAAAATAGCTTCTAACAACTGTATTGATTTTATTCGTAAAAAAAGAATTAAAATCACATCTATGGATACAGGAATTACAAATTCAGAAGGTGACAGAATTTATATAGATGCAAAAAGCGACAATAAAGATCCTGAAGAAGTTGCAATTCATAAACAAAAAGTACTTTTAATGCGAGAGCTTGTTGGGAAACTGAAACCAAGATACAGACTATTGGTAGAAAAAAGATACTTTGAAGAATTAAGCTACGAAGAAATTTCACAAGAATTAAACCTTCCCCTAGGAACTGTAAAAGCTCAATTATTTAGAGCAAGAGACTTTTTATCAAATATGATTGCTAAAACTAAAGATACCATTTAAATGAGTAGTATTAATAGTTTAATAAAGCACTTTCCTAACCTAACAGAATATCAAAAAGAACAATTTAGCAGTCTAGAAAATCTTTACAAGAAATGGAACGCTAAAATAAATGTAATATCAAGAAAAGATACTGAAAATTTTCAAGAACGACATCTTATGCATTCCTTAGCTATAGCAAAGGTCATAAATTTTGTAGACAAAACAAAAATCATGGATATTGGAACAGGTGGAGGATTTCCTGGCATTCCACTATCTATACTTTTTCCAAATTGTGATTTTTTTCTAGTTGATTCAATAGGAAAAAAAGTCAAAGTAGTAAAAGAAGTTATAAATGAATTAGAATTGAAAAATATTACAGCAACTCATAATAGAGCAGAAAAAATAAATGAAAAATTTGATTTTATAGTTAGTCGAGCAGTTACCAAGATGCCTAAATTTATAACTTGGACTAAAGGGAAATTTCTTGAAGAAAATAAGAACGAAATAGAAAATGGAATCTTATACTTAAAAGGAGGAGATCTAAAAGAAGAAATGGCTTCAATAAAAAAAGAAGTTCAATACTTTAATATTAATATGTTTTACTCAGAGCAATTCTTTGAGACAAAAAAAGTAGTGTATATTAAAAATTAATCTAAACGATATTTTTTTAAAAAAGCAACCCAATCCCAAATAAAATTTTCCACTATCTCATCCATTCTCTTTAAAAATAATGGATTTGGAGCTTGCATACGTTTAAAATACTCATCTTGATAATCATACAAAGCATATTTATCAAAAATACCTTTTGACATAGCATATATCATATTTTTAGATGGTCGATTTAATCGGCATATTAAACTTTTATAATTCTTTAACAAGATTATAAAATCATTAGTAGGCATGCCATAAGCTTTTGCTAACTTACTATATACAACTGATTTTACTCGATCAACTTGTTCTGAATGAAGAGATTTTTCTAGAAATGATAAATTCCCAACAATAATTATTATTGAAAATTCATAATTATTACTGTCCAAAATATTAGGAGAATGAACAAATACAGGGTCATTATTTATAAATTCTGCAACTAGAGGAAAGCCATTATCAATAGAGCTAAATAATCCATTGACAAACACATTTGCTAACTTTTCATCGCTAACCTTCTTTTTCAGAATAGTTCCAAACATTTTATTGAGGTTAATTCAAATAGTTGTATACAAATATAAGAAAGCCATAAGGAGCAATAATACTAGCTTTTCTTAGGTTATTAACATTCTTTTCAACACTTATTAACATTTTTTTATCTGTTCTATGTATTAATTAGATTAATTTATGTCAATTTAAACTATTGTTTATACTTACAGAATAGTATTTTTATGGTTTCAATCAGATTCCTATAAAATGAAAAAAAGTCAAATAGTTTTAGCAGTTATATTTCTTATACTCACAGGGACTATATATTTAGCTTTGATAAACAATAAAAAAGAATATTCCAAAACAATAAAAGATGAACAATCTATCCTATATGTTCCCGTGAGAAAAGTGAAAAATGAACTAAAAGAAATGAAACTAATTTCTTACGGACAAATAACAGCAAATACTGAAATAATCATCTCTTTTGAAGTTCAAGGAAAACTCGAAAAAGGTTTCTCTAATATGAAACCTGGAACAAAATTTAAAAAAGGACAAGTTCTTTTTAAAGTCAATAGTAAAGAAGCATTTTATTCTCTATGTGCTAGGAAAAGTTCTTTATCAAATCTGATATTAAATAGCTTACCAGATATAGAATTAGATTATCCCTCAGAGAGATTGAAATGGATTCAATTTATAGATGGTTTAGTTCCAAGTAAAATGATGCCAGAACTTCCAAAATTTAAAAATAATAAGGAAAGACTTTTTATGACTAGTAGAAATATAATATCAGAGTATTACAATTTAAAAAGTCAAGAAGCAAGAATGGAAAAATACTTGTTTATTGCTCCATTTTCTGGAACTATCACCGATTTATTCGCTGAACCTGGTGCAATTGCAAACCCTGGAGCTCAGATAGCCAAAATAGCTAAAACAGGTGATTTTGAAGTCAAAGTTCCTATATCAATAAATGACTTAGAAACCTTTAAAAACATAAAAAACGCTCAATTCCAAAATCCTTCAGGAAAAACAATAGCTAAAGGTAAAATAACTCGAGTTTCAAATGTAATTAATCAATTAACCCAATCAACAGATGTTTACTATAGTATAAGAGCAATAAATGGTGAAAAATTATATAATGGAATGTTTGTTAATGTCAGTATCAATAAAGAATCAAAAGAGGAAACTTTCACACTCCCTAGAAATGCCGTAAAAAACAATAAAGTCAGGATAATACAAGATAACAAATTAAAACCTGTAAGTATAGCCATTATTGGTTCAAAACCCGACTCAGTTTTTGTAACTGGATTAAAAAATGATCAACTTGTTTTATTAGAACAAGTAGGAGAAGTAAATAATAAAATTAAATACAAAGGAATTACTAGATAATTTAGAATGGAGAAAATCATTAAATTTTTCATTAATCGGCCTGTATGGGGTAATGCTGCAATCGTTATAGTAATAATGTTTGGATTATTTTCAATATTTAATATGAAAAGTTCATTCTTTCCTGAAATGCAACCGAAAAAAATATTTGTTTCTGTATTTTATCCTGGTGCCTCTCCTAAAGAAATGGAAGAAGGGGTGACCATTAAAATAGAACAAGCTGTTAAAGGATTATCTGGGATTGAAGAAATTAACTCAACTTCTTCTGAAAATTTCTCACAGGTTTCGATTAAAGCATATACAGATACTGATATAGATGAATTACTTGATAATATCGATAATTCTGTAAATTCAATCAATTCATTCCCTCAGGGGGCAGAAAGACCTATTTTAAAAAAACAACAAACAGGAGACATGGGTTCTGTAGCTGCATTTATTGGGATTTCCTCAAAAAATAGTTCAACAAAAATAACCGATCTTATTGAAATATCATCGAAAGTAGAACGCGACCTCCTTAACACCAAAGAAATTACTCAAATAACCAAAAATGGTTTCCCTGAAAAAGAGATTATTATTAACGTTAGAGATCAAGATTTAATCAGATATAAAATATCAATACAAGAAATTGGTCTTGCAATTGGTACAAAAAATATTGATGTAACAACCGGTATCATTAGAGGAGGAGTTCAAGACATGAACATACGTTCAAATAATCGAAGCACATCAGAAGAAGACATATCTAAGATAATTGTTAGAACATCAAAATATGGAGATAAAATTACTGTTGGTGATCTAGCTGATGTAAAAATAGGTTACTCAGAAAGCTCTCAAAGAGTTAAGTTTAATGGAAAACCTGCTGTCTCGTTTCAAATAGACAAAACAATGGGTGAAGATTTAAAACTAATTACTGAAGAGTTGTATAAATACAAAGAAAAATTTGAGCAAGATAACCCTAATTATCAATTTAATATTTTTTATGAGTTCAACAGTTTAATTAAAGAACGTATAGATTTATTATCAAAAAATGGTATTATGGGTTTAATTTTGGTACTATTATTTCTTGGAATCTTTTTAAATCTTAAATTATCTGCTTGGGTAGCCTTTGGTATACCATTCTCATTTTTAGGAATGTTCATTTTCGGCATCCCCTATGGTATGTCAGTTAATATGATCTCTTTATTTGGAATGATATTGGTCGTTGGAATATTAGTTGATGATGGAATTGTAATTGCTGAAAATATATTTACTCACTTTGAAAAAGGAAAATCACCTCATAAAGCTGCATTAGATGGAACTATGGAGGTATTGCCTTCTGTTTTTTCATCTGTTATAACAACTATTGTAGCTTTCTCAATATTGCTTTTTGTTGAAGGACTTGAAATGATGAGAGAAATGGCTTTTGTTGTAATAGCTTGTTTAGCATTCTCACTATTTGAGGCTTTCATTATTCTACCTGGTCATGTAGGTCACAAAAAAATACTCAATAAAGACATAAAGTCTTCACTCTCAATTAAAAAAGGAATCTTATTTATTATTATCGGATTAGTAATAATATTTATTGGCACAAGAATTATTCCAAAGGAAATTAATTTAGCTGTTATACTTTTTCCTTTTACTTTAATGAGTTTTGGAGCAATCTTATTTTATAATGGTTTTATAAAGTCACCGATAGAAGTTCTTATTCGTCAAAGTGCAGATACAGGGATTAAATATATTCGTGATAATTGGTTTCAACCTTCCATAGAAAATATTATTGGAACTAAAAAAACTAAATGGTATAGACTAGGATTTATTTTCCCTTTAGCATTTACATCTATGACAATATTTTGTTTATATAATGGAACTATTTCAGCTACTTTTTTTCCAAATATTCAACCTGATTTTTTCACAATTGAAGCTGCATATAAACCGGGAGATAAAAAAACCAAATCTGAACAATTTGTGCACCAAGCTACAAGAATTCTTCTTGAAGAAAACAATAGAATAATTAAAGAAAATGGTGATTCTCTACTCACCTATTTTACTAGTAATATTGGTTTTGCTTTGAGTATTGGACAAAATGGCGACCATGCATCTATGGTTCAAGTATTTTTCAATGGTGAAGATAGTAAAACACCTGTGGATACATTAATTAATAGAATTATTAAACGTGTAAATTCTATCTCTGAGGGAAGATTAGCACAGGACACATATGTTGGCGGATTTAATCAATTTGGTAAAGAAATCGAAGTAGGGTTAACATCTCAAAATGCAACTAATTTATTAAGCGCTAGGGATTTATTCAAAAAAGAATTATCAAAAATGGATGGGGTGATTAATATAAAAGACAATATGCCATCAGGAAAAAATGAAATTTATCTTAAACTAAGACCTGAAGCTGATATATATGGTATTTCAAAAAATGAAGTATTAAATCAAGTGCGACAGGGTTTCTTTGGACAAGAAGCACAACGAATAATTATTGGAACTGATGAAGTGAAAATTTGGGTTAGGTATCCTAGTGAAGAACGAAAGTCAATTTCCGATCTTGAAAACATGAATATAAAATCAACAAATGGTATAGCTATACCTTTAAAAGAAATCTGCGACTTTACTTTAGGTCGTGCACCCGAATCATTAAAGAGGCTGAATGGTCAGCGAATAGTGAAAGTAGATGCGGAATGTGTAGATCCAGATCAAGTTGGAAAAATAAATAAATTTATTGCTGATTCACTATTAACTAAAATAATTCAAGCATACCCTGATATTGAAACTAAACGTCTAGGTCAATATGAACGTAGTCAAAAAACAGGAAACTCAATGCAATATGTAGGAAGTATTGGAATAATAATTATGTTTATTATACTTACACTTCACTTTAATAGTTTTGGTAGTTCAATATTAATTATGCTAGTAATACCTGCAGGAGTTGGAGGAGCTATCTTAGGACATGGATTAGTTGGTATCCCAGTATCAATACTTTCTGCATTTGGAATGATTGCACTTACTGGGGTTTTAATAAATGATGCTATTGTCTTCCTTGATAGATACAATGATTTATTAACGAAAGGAAAAGATATCAAAACTGCATCTATTGGTGCAGCAAAATCCCGCTTCCGACCAATAATACTAACATCACTTACAACAGTCGCAGGATTACTTCCAATTATTTCAGAGAGTAGCATGCAAGCACAATTTTTAATCCCAATGGCTGTTTCAATAGCTTTTGGAGTCTTGTTTGGTACAATTTTCATCTTATTCTTTTATCCTTCTGCCATCTTAATGTGGAATGGTTTTAGAAGAAATCTAAAGAAAATATACACAGGACAAAAAAACATCGAACCACGATCTGTTGAACCAGTTCTTAAAATTGAAAAAAATAAATATGAATTCTAAAGCCTTATCAATCATTTTTATTTTCTTTTATTCAATAAACTATGGGCAAAAGGAACTATCAGCCAAAGAAGCTGTCTTTAAATCATTAGAAAATAATTATCAAATATTAATTTCTAAGAAACAACTAAATATTTCTGAGAACAATAATAAATGGTCAGAAGCAGGATTATTTCCCACAGTTGAATTAAATAGTTCTCAAAGTAATACAATTCAAGACAACACTAATAATCCTTTTACATTTACTCCAGGTATAATTCTATCACAAAGTATAAATCCTTCCCTAAACCTAAATTGGAATATTTTTAGTGGATTCAGAGTTAAAATGTCAAAAAAACAACTAGAAAATTTAAAAGAGCAAAGCTCAAATAATGTAATTGCTATTATAGAAAATACAATTCAAGATGTTCTAAAAGCATATTATACAGTTCAGCTCCAAAAATATCGAAAAAATTTATTTAAAGATATTATGATGATTTCAAGAAAACGTTATCAATATAACAAATCAAGGGAGGTTTATAGCGGATCAAATTCTCTTGAATCAATGCAATTTAGAAATCAGTATTTAACCGACAGTACAAACTATTTAATGCAAAATATTTCATTCAATAACTCAATGAGAAATTTAATTCTATTAATGAATGATACATCAGACACTAATTTCATTCTAACAGACGACATTGATATAGCTGTAAAAAATGTGAATTTTATTGATGCTGAGGAACAAATGTTTGAAAATAATCAAAATTTAAAAAATCAATTTATATCACTTGAACTCCAAAAAACTGAGACGAATTTAAAACGTTCATTCTTATATCCTACAATAAGTTTTCAAGCAGGTGTTAACCCGGGATGGTCAAATGTTAGAGATATAAAAAATTCAAATTTAAATTTAAGTATACAGACTCTATCTTACTATGGTAATTTTAATCTTCGATATTCTCTATTTAATAATTGGAAAAATAAACGGGCTGTTGAAATTTCAAAAATCCAAGAACAAATAGTAGAATTAAATATAGAAAATATAAAAAAAACATTATCTAATACCCTTAAAAACTTAATCGATATTTATAGTGTAAGAACACAATTAGTGGCTATTTCACAAGAAAATGTAACATATGCAGAAAAAGCATACAAATTAGCTGAAGATAGATATAATTTAGGAACAATAAATTCTATTGATTTAGCAAATTTTCAAACTAACTATCAGAACACCATGATTCAACATTACGAAAACTTATTTAACAGAATGGATACATATTTAGAAATTTATAAAATGTCCGGTAAAATTGGTTTGTCTTATAACGAAAATTAATTGATTAACTAAATCATATGAATGAAAGTCCAATTTCATATTTAAATAGCAATGATGGAAGTTCTATTTTAGCTTTTGGAGATGGACCAAAAATTAAAATTCACAAAGAAAATTCAATAGAAAAAATTCAAAAATTCGTAGACAAACAAAAAAATAAATACATATTTTTCTGTTTAAGCTATGACTTAAAAAATGATATTGAACCATCCCTAAAATCTCAAAATTCTAATTCTATAATATTTCCAAGAGCAATTTTATGGGTTCCCGAAAATGTAGTCAAGATAAATTCTAATGACATTAATTTCATTCAAGGGATTAAAACAAAAGAGTCTAATAGTTTCATTGAAAAATTTCTTAAAAAAGAAACTAATAAAAACTACTCTAATTTTAAATTCAAATTCCATCATCGAACATCAAAAGAAAGTTACATTGAAAATGTAATTCAACTGCAAGAGCATATTCAACAAGGCGATATTTTTGAAGTAAATTATTGTCAAGAATTTTTTTTAGAAAATATAGAAATTAAAGATCCGTTAAATACATATTTTAGATTAAATGACAAGACAAAAGCTCCATATTCTTCGTACACAAATATTGATGACTTTATAATTTTTTGCGGAAGTCCAGAGTGTTTTCTTAGAAAAAAGAAAAATCATATCATTTCCTCACCTATTAAAGGAACCAGAAAAAGAGGAAAGTCAAAACAAGAAGATGAAGATTTGAAAACAGAATTATTAAATGACCCAAAGGAACAATCTGAAAACATTATGATTGTTGACTTAGTAAGAAATGATTTGTCTAAAATTGCAATACCAGGATCTGTAAAAGTGGACGAATTACTTGGCATATATTCCTTCAAAACAGTACATCAAATGATTTCAACTATCTCATGCCAAGTTCCAGAATCTATACAATTTAAAGATATTCTAAGAGCAACCTTCCCAATGGGTTCGATGACTGGAGCTCCAAAACATAGCGCAATGAATCTAATTGAACATTATGAAGAGTTCCAACGTGGCATTTATTCAGGCTCAATAGGATATATAAATCCAAATGGAGATTTTGATATGAATGTAGTAATTCGAACTTTGATCTTTAATAAAAAGGAGAAATACTTATCCTGCCCGGTTGGTAGTGCTATAACCATTAATTCAGATCCAACATCAGAATATGAAGAATGTTTAATTAAAATTAAATCTATTTTAGATTATTAAATATGCTTAACATAAGTAAACATATTGATAATGAATGGAGCCACCTTAAGGACAAAAATATTTTTGTTTCTTGCAGTGGAGGGGTTGATTCTATAGTACTAGCTTGGATATTAAATAAAATTAACTTTAAAGTTAAAGTCATTCATATTAATTATAAACTTAGAAGTAAAGAATCTGACTTAGATGCTCTTTTTATTAAATCCTTTTGTGAAAAACATCAGATCACTTGTCTTGAAAAGACTATTAATCTAAAAGGGAAAAAAAACATTCAAGAAAGAGCTAGAAATCATAGGTACAAATGGTTCAGACATATTATAGCTTATAATCAAGATAACTATATCGCATTAGGACATCATAAAGATGATCAAATTGAAACTTTTTTTTTAAACATAACCCGAAATTCTGGAATCATGGGATTAGCATGTATGTTAAAGGAACATAATAATATTATTCGACCTTTATTAGATTACAACAAAAATGAAATTATTGAATATGCTAAACTCAATGAAATAAAATGGAGGGAAGACTCTTCAAATAAATTAAATAATTATCGTAGAAACATATTAAGAAATATAATTATACCCGAAATCAAATCAAATAACATAAATATCGGAGATAGCGTCATAACGCTTATTCAAGCTTTTCAAAAAACACAGAAAAAAATAGAAAAAAAGATAACTCCGATTAGTGTTAATTTTATTGAAAAAGGATACATTACAATAAATAAATTAAAAACATTAAACACTTTTGAATTAATTGAATTTTTAAGACAATTAAATCAACCATCCTCTAATATAGACGAACTAATTAAACTATATAATACCCAAAAAGGAAAAAAAATTAAATGGGGAAATAATTGGTTAATTAACGAAGGGGATAGATTATTAGAAAAAAAAGAGTTGAAAAAAAAACTAAAATTCGTATTTAAGGTAGAAAAAATAAAATTACTACCAAATAAATTTAATAAAGATGAAATTTATCTTGATAGCAATAAAGTGTCTGGATTACTTCAACTTAGGAATTGGGATATTGGTGATAGAATTTTTCCAATAGGCATGAAAGGTTCTAAACTTGTTTCAGATATTATTTCAGATGCAAAACTTACAAGTCAAGAGAAAGAATCTGTAATGATTTTACATGATGATAAAAATATACATTGGTGCGTTGGGTTAACAATAGGTAGAAAAGCTATCGCAGAAGAAAACTCTAAAAATATTATAAAAGTTACTGTTTCTTAAAAAGCTCTAAAATAGGTTTACCTGTAAGTGAATTAGGATTTTGTAGATATAAAATATGAGCTAATGTTGCAGAAATATCAGAGATATTAATTTTTCTAAAAGCTTCTCCTACTGGAATATTTTTACCATACCATAATAATGGAACATGAGTGTCATAACTATAAGCAGAACCATGACTTGTGCCCTTTCTAGCTAAATGAGAATCTGTTGATTTTGGCAAATAGCCAGGTTCTAATGTAAAAATCACATCACCACTTTCTCTATAATGATAACCCTTACTTACCATATCTAATAGTTCATTTGAAATAGAATTACTATATAATTGATCTGCTGTATAAACAGATTTTACAGCATCCCATTCTTGAATTAATTTAGCAACAAATTTTGAAACTTCTATCCTATCTAATTTCAAATGATTTATACGATTATGATTTAAATATATATTTAAATTCTTTTGGATTAAAACTAAATCCTCACCATATTTCCCAACAACTGAATCACGCAATTTATTTAGACATTCATCTATAAAGAAGTAACCCCCGGGTAATTTATTGTCAATTAAATATTGAGGTACTGGAACCACTGCATGATCTGCCGTAAGAAATAGTACAAAGTTATCTTCACCAACTTTCTTGTTTAAATTTTCAATTAATTTTTTTATTTCTAAATCAAGTCGAATATACATATCTTCTATTTCAACTGAATAAGGACCAAACGCATGTCCTAATATATCTGGAGTTGAATAACTAATACATAGCATGTCGGTTTGACCATCTTTTCCTAAATCTTCATTATCTATCGACTCAATTGCAAAATCTGTCAAATAAGTATTAGCAAAGGGTGTATAAACAAATAATTCGTATTTATCTCCGATTTGAGACATAGAATTTAAATCATAAGGAAATGTGGGTGTTTTTTTACCTGGTAACAAATGCTCATATTTTGAATTATCGGAACGACTTTCAATATATTCTGTGATATTCAAAATTGTGTTCCACTCCCCTTTCATTTTTTTTTCAATAAAGTCATCTTCATTAAACTTATTAACCCACTTTGGCATTTGTTCTTTAAAAAAAGTACTTGTAATAAAATCGCCAGTATCATAATCATACCAATATGAACCATCACTTAAATGACCACCAGGTAAAATAGCACCTCGATTTTTAATTGACATTGAAATTACTTTTGAATTTGGATAAGTCATCTTTAATTGATCAGTAATAGTATTTGTCTTCAAATTTATTGGAGAACAAAAACCATATAGAGAATTAGTTCCAACAGGTTTAACTGCAGAATCTTCAACACAATTAATTAATGTATTCTTATCTCGATCATACCAATCATTACCAACTATTCCATGATTGCTTGGTGTTGTACCTGTATAAATTGAAGCATGCCCAGGACCAGTATATGTGGGAATATAATTATATTGCGTATTTCTACAATTAAAACCATTCAATATAAGCTTGTTGAAACCTTTATCACAAAACTTATTTGAATAACGATAGATATAATCATAGGACATTTGGTCAACTACAATACCAACAACCAATTTTGGAGAATTTATTTGTTGTGCGTTTGTAGAAAATAATAAACCTAAAATCAGAACAAAAAATATGTTTTTCATATATAGTTATTGAATTTTTTTGTAAAATAAAGATTTATTACTAATGCAACACTATTAATTTAGATGGTGTAATTAAAAAATCATCAGCTTGGATTTGAACAGTATAAATACCTTCACTCAAATCAATAGTATTAATTTTAATTGAATTTCCTTCATTCACAAATTTCGTCCAAACTAACTTCCCCGATTGATCATATAAAGAAGCAACAGCATTTGAAATATTTTCAGAAAATAGTATAGTAGTAATGTCATCAGATGGATTTGGGAAAATTTTAGTTATTAATTGATTCTCTATTAAACTAGCATTGTTATTATCTTCATTAAAAGATATGGTAAAATCATCAAAATAAAAACCATCTTCTCTAACACCACCATCAGATTCCAATAAAAATCTGACTCTTATAATTTGACCTAAATAATCAGACAAATTAACTTCATCCTGAACCCATGAAGTTTGAAAACCTTCATAGACAGGTTCTCCATCTGGTTGAACACTAGAATTAGCATCTGTTCCAATGTTTGTGTAATTTGTACATTGACCTACCCATGAGCTACCTCCATCTGTCGATACTTGAAATTGACAATAATCATAATTCGATTCAATTTCCCATTTTGCATAAAAGGAAATCATTGCTGCAGTAGCATCAGTTAAATCAATATCTTGATTATATTCAAATGCTTCGTATGTATTGTTGGAATAATTATTTGGACTATCTGTAAAACTTCTTGAAGGAGATACATATTCTAATGCAGTTGTCCCCCAAGGTCCAGTCCAATTAGTTGTGTTAGAGGCATCATCTGAAAACTGTGGTGTTAAATACCCATATGTTTTTATGATTGTGTCATGTTTTGTCCATAAACCATATTCTGTATTCAATATATATTTTACTTCATCTCCAAATTGAATAGCTGGATCTAAAACAAAAGAAATTGTTCCAGAAGATGTCTCTCCAAGATTAATATCATAGATTACACTGTTACCAATATTTTGAATGTTATTTATAGGTGTAGCTGAAACTGATATTGGGCCATCCTCTCTACCCAATCGCTGAACCTCATGATTGAAATCACCACTAATTGAAGAGATAGTAGAGGGATCAGTCTCATTGACAACTAAATATTTATGAGACATATGAGATAAAACTAAATTAGGAAAAACCATTGATTGACAAGAAGGAATAACTTCTGAAGCTGGAGGCCAAAAGGCACTTCCTACCTCAGGTGTCATAGCAAAAATAGTATCTTTCATACCTACACCATTATCTACTTTGTACATATAATCATCTGAATCACCAGAAGCAGGATATAAACCAGAACTTTTCATAGGATTATATCCATTTAAAGAACACATATGTACAGTTAAATCAGTAAAGTAGTCATGATGATCAGCATATTCCGCACTAGTTGTTCCAATTGGGTGTAGCAACAAATTACCATGTGAATGCGCATTGAATGCTGATGTGAAACCTATATTTTCTGATAACCATTGCATAGCTTGAGTTTCAGGTTCAGAGAAATCAGAAACACCAGGGTAAACATCACTTGAAGCATCACTGCTTACACCAGTAGTATTCCAACCGTATGAATAATTTCGATTTAAGTCTACACCTGGATTATTTCCAGAGTTAGCTCCAAGATTTGGATTCATATTCTTTCTATGCATTCCATATCCATTTGGGTCTTCAATTTCATTATATATATAACCATCAGGATTTATACAAGGAACAAAATACATTTCTGTATTATCTACAAGGTATTGAACTTCTGAAATATTATTATAATTCTCCAATAAATACCACATATAAAATATTGTTTGAGACATACTCATAGGCTCACGAGCATGGTGAATAGCTGAATATAAAACTTTTGATTCTGTAGGTTCATCGATAAGTGGATTATCAGAAATTTTAACAAAATAAATTGGTCGTCCTTCCCATGTTTGAAAATTTGAAATCGGACTTTTAATTGTAATTAAATTTGGATACATAGAAGCCATATCATCGAGTGCATCAAGCATTTGCTGATATGTGTAAAAACCTGCGTAGGAGTTTGAATTAGTCTCAAAATTAACTGGAACAGAAGGCACGAAATCTCCACTACCAGAATTTTGATCACAATCTACATTTTTTTCTAAAGATTTAGAATTTAAATTTTGTTGTTGGTAATATAATTTAACATCCTCGATTAATACTTCAAACATAAAACCATTACCTGCAATTATTTCAATTTCTTGTTTTGAAAAGTCACTAATAAAAAAAGTATTTTTTTTTCGAATACCATGATCAACTGGGACACCTAGTTCTGCTAACTTTTGAAGGCCTTCTGAGTCAGTATAAATTTTAACCTTTGAATATTCTTGTGCGTAAGAAAAATTAAACCACAATAAAGTTATAATAGTAAATATATTTTTCATTTTGATTCTTAGTTTAAGGATAAATAATACAGTTCATTGCAATTTACAAACTTTTTATCAATAAAAATATTAGAAAGAAATAAGATATATTAATTACATAGATAAAAACTTATTTAATCTAGATTAATTATACCTTTAAGTATTAAATAATAAATTTCAAAAAAGAATAATGAAAGAACATAAAATATCATTTGGAAAAATATTTTGGCCAAGCTTTTGGTCAGCTATTATTGTATCTATTTTAGGTATAATTATATGGGTGTTTGTTTTAGGTGGATTAATAAGTAGTTTGGATAATTCCTCTGTTTTTGAGATAAAAGAAAATAGTGTATTACACATGACTCTTCAAGGGAAAATTGTAGAAAAAAGGATAACTTCATTTGATCCTTCTACATTTCAAATTGAAAAATCGCTTAGCTTATCTGAAATTATTCATGGTTTAGAAGAAGGAGTTACTGATGATAAAATAAAAGGATTATTTATTGAGCTCGATAACGTTTCTTGTGGTTTTGCTACAGCAACTGAGTTAAGAAATGCTATCAACGAATTTGAAAAATCAGGTAAATTCGCCATAGCATACAACAATGGTGAGTTAATAACTCAAACAGAATATTACATTGCATCTGCAGCTAATCAAAATTATGGATTTCCAACATCATCTTTCTCTTTATTAGGTCTAGGCGCTGAATTATCTTTTTTTAAAAATACATTCGATAAATTAAACATAGAAGTTGAAATTATTAGAGGTTCAAACAATGACTTTAAAAGTGCTGTTGAACCATTCTACAGAGAAAAAATGAGCGATTCATCTCGCCTTCAAATTAATCGATATATTACAAGTCTTTGGTTAGATTATAGAGAATCAATTGCAAAAGATAGAAAAATTACAATTGAAGAATTAAACGAAATTGCAAATAATTTTCTAATTCAGAATATAAATGATGCTGTTAAGTATAAACTAATTGACAAAGCAATATATAGAGATGAAGTACTAAAAATAATAGCGAATAAAATTGGCTTAAAAAAAATAGAAAAACTAAATATACAAGCGTTTAATAAATATGCTAAAAAACGATTCTACCAAAACCAAACACTCACTAAAATTGATAATCCAAATATTGCTGTTATCCTAGCTGAGGGCGCAGTTGAAAAGAATGGGAAAGAATTAAGTTCTAAAGAAATTTGTGAACTTTTCAAAAAAGTAAGAAAAGAAACATCAATTAAAACTGTAGTATTCAGAATTAATAGCCCAGGTGGATCTGCACTTGCTAGTGATGAAATTTGGAGAGAAGTCAAATTAACAAATGAAAAGAAAAAAGTAATAGTATCTATGGGAGATGTTGCGGCATCTGGAGGTTATTATATCGCTTCCCCTGCGTCAACAATATTTGCTAACTCTACTACTATTACGGGATCTATTGGTGTGTTTGGTATGATTCCATACACTGAAAAAATGCTAAAAAATAAATTAGGTATTACATTTGACCGAGAATCAACAAATAATCATTCTGTGATGACAACTAATCGGAAACTAACTAAAAAAGAATTAAGTATAATCCAAAAAAGTGTAGATGATATTTACACAAGATTCAAAGAGGTTGTATCTAAAGGAAGAAATATATCGGAGGAACAAGTTAACAATATTGCTCGTGGAAGGGTATGGACAGGTAAAGATGCCAAAGATATTGGTCTAGTAGATCAATTAGGGGGGCTAAAAGATGCTATTAATTTTGCTGCTGAAAAAGCAAACATAAAAAATAAAAAAGTACTTTATTATCCAAATATTAAAGAAGACCCAATAGCTGAATTAATTGAACAATTGAATGAACAAGAAATTAAAGCTAAGAATAATCATTTTGAAGTTCCTGAATCAATATTAAAATACTATCATGAATTAAAGAAAGTTGAATCTATGAAAGGAATTCAAATGCGTTTACCTTATGAAATTAATATTAATTAAATTTCATTGATTTAATAAAAAAGTGTTTTAATATTTCAAAAAGTATCATGAATTCAATAAGAAATATAGCCATAATTGCACATGTTGACCATGGTAAAACAACCTTAGTTGATAAAATCATTGAAGAATGTAAAGCTCTAGATGATAGAAAAGAAAGAGTAGATTTATTATTAGACAATAATGAGTTAGAAAGAGAGAGAGGTATCACTATTCTTTCAAAAAATGTATCTGTTAATTATAAAGGAGTAAAAATAAATGTAATTGACACACCTGGACACTCTGATTTTGGTGGAGAAGTAGAACGTGTATTAAAAATGGCAGATGGAGTATTGTTACTTGTAGATGCCTTTGAAGGAGCAATGCCACAGACTCGATTTGTTTTAAGTAAAGCCATTGAACTAGGATTAAAACCCATTCTTGTAGTTAATAAAGTAGACAAGGAAAATTGTACTCCTGATATAGTAGTAGATGAAATTTTTGATTTAATGTTTAATCTAGATGCTAATGAAGATCAATTAAATTTTGTTACTCTATTTGGTTCTTCAAAAGAAGGATGGATGAGTCTTGATTGGAAAAATAGAACAAAGAATATATTACCACTATTGGATGCTGTTATTAAAAATATTCCTGAAGCACCTTATAATCCAGGGACTCCTCAATTACAAATCACATCACTAGACTATTCCAGGTTTGTTGGGCGTATTGCTATTGGTCGAATTTTTAGAGGAGAATTATTGGAAGGTAAAGATTATATGCTTTGTAAGAAAAATGGTGTACAAAAAAAAGTGCGAATTAAAAAAATAAATGTATTTGTAGGAATGGGCACAGTGCAAGTAAAATCTGTATCTTCTGGTGATATATGCTCACTAGTGGGCATTGATGATTTTGAAATAGGAGATACTATTTCTGATCTTGATAAACCAGAAGCATTACCTAGAATATCTATTGATGAACCTACAATGAGTATGCTTTTTACAATAAACAATTCTCCATTTTTTGGGAAAGAGGGAAAATATTGTACATCAAGACACTTAAAAGATAGATTATATGGAGAACTTGAAAAAAATCTGGCATTAAGAATTGAAGATGGTCAATCGGAAGATAAATTTAATGTTTTTGGTAGGGGCATTCTTCATCTTTCAGTTCTCATTGAAACTATGAGAAGAGAAGGTTATGAATTCCAAGTCGGCAAACCTATAGTTTTATTCAAAGAAATTAATAATGAAAAGTATGAACCAATGGAGACATTAGTTATTGATGTTCCTAATGAATTCTCAGGTAAAGCAATTGAACTTGTAACACAAAGAAAGGGAGATCTTTTGGTAATGAAAGAAAAGGGGGATTTACAACATTTAGAATTTGATATACCATCAAGAGGGCTAATTGGACTGCGAAATAATATTTTAACCGCTACCTCTGGTAATGCTATTATGACACATAGATTCAGAGAGTATGCTCTATATAAGGGAGAAATTTCGGAAAGAAATAAAGGCTCTCTTATTGCCAAAGAATCAGGAGTTTCAACAGCATTTTCAATTGGAAAACTTCAAGATAGGGGACGATTTTTCATCTCACCTGGAGAAAATATTTACAAAGGTCAAGTTATTGGAGAAAATTCTCGTGATAATGATTTAGATATTAATGTAATAAAAGGAAAACAATTAACTAATATGAGAAAATCAGGATCAGATGCTGCAATTCAAATATCTCCTAAAGTTGAATTTTCATTAGAAGAAAATATGGAATACATTCAAGCTGATGAATATTTAGAAATAACACCTGTTTCATTAAGAATGAGAAAAATTAATTATAGATAATATTAATTTGAATTTTTAGAACAATTTAAATCTATGATTATTCAGAAGCTAGCTTAACAAAATCATCATAAGACACTTCTTTATTTTTCAATTTAACAGTTTCCTTAAAAAAGGTTGTTAATTTCTCTTCTGATAACATATCATAAATTCGATTGGCTTCTTCTTTATTTTGAAGAACTTGCTGAGCAGACTTCAACAATTCTTTATCTTCTGGAGCCGGCATTCCATATTGAGAATAATTTTTGATTAATAACCCTTTTGTAAACTCAATAATCTCTTCATGTCCAAACTTAATATCATTTTCTTTAAAAATATTACCCTGAATAATTTGCCACTTAATTCCTTTAGCATAATTCTCATAATCAGCATCTATTTGTTCATTCGAAATTTCTTTTTCATTTGACAATTTTATCCAACGTTTTAGAAAGTTATCCGGTAATTTAACTTTTGTTTTTTCAATTAAATTTTTATAAACTTTTTTTGTGAATAAACGATTAGAATCAGCTAAAAACATATTCTCCAAATCTGACTTAACACGCTCCTTTAGTTCTTCCTCATTTTTAACTGATCCTTTACCAAATAATTTATCAAAAAGCTCATTATTCAACTCAGCAGGTTGCATTACTTTAATTTCATTAATAGTAATTTCAAAATTCTCAGAAATCTCTTCTAATTTAGACTGATCAATCCCTAACATACTAGCAGTATCCACCCCCCCTTTTGAAACAGAATATGGATTAACAATTAATTTATCTCCTACCTTCTTACCAACTATTTCTTTTTTAACTTTTAAATCATTAATAAACTCCAAAGAAATTGTAGATGAATGCATAATACCACCTTCCTTTGTAATATTATCTTTATCTAACTCAACAAATTGTACTAAAATCATATCTTTTTCTCCTACAACATCAGCAGAAACTAATTTGCCATATCTACGTGATAAATCTTCAATTTGCTGATTAATTAATTTATCATCAACTTTAACCTTAATAAATTCAAATTTACTTTTAGAAGAAAGTGGAACTTTAATTTTAGGGGCTAGTCCCAATTGATAAACAAATTCAAAATTTTCTGGTTTATCAAAATCACCTTTAAATCCTTCTTTTTCAACTGGAATAGGATTTCCAAGTATTTCTATTTTATTATCCGAGATAAACTTATTTAATGCCTGACCTACTAATTTATTTAATTCTTCAGACAAAACTGATGCACCATATTTTTTTTGGATCATTCCAAAAGGCACCTTACCCGGACGAAAACCTGGTATCTTAGCAGTTTTACGATACTTATTTAATTTCTCTTTAACATTCTTTTCATAATCAATAGGATTGACTATTACCTTCAAATTTGAATTTAGAGCATCAATATCCTCTCGTACAACATTCATCGTATTTATTATTAAGTTTTTCTTTTCAAATAGAAAATGGTATAAGACTTTCCTATACCATTTTTTTAGTAGTGCGGATGGAGAGACTCGAACTCTCACGCCTCTCGGCACTAGATCCTAAGTCTAGCGTGTCTACCAATTCCACCACATCCGCTCAACTATATTTATACTTTAGAACGCTTATCTTAAATTATTCAAGGTTAACACGTTCAAATGGTGGGCAAAGTTATTGATTTATTTTAAAATCAAAAACCTACATCACTTTTTTTTAAAATTTAAATAAATACGTTAATATCTATTGAAAATTGTGAATAAAACATTAAAAAACATACTACTACTTTTAAAGAATCAAAGTAACTTTACAATTCTAATACAAACACAGAATATTTTGTTTTATGTTTACAATTGATCCTAAGCAAATTCCTGTCCCTAAATTACATCATTATTTATTAGGAGCTATTGGTCCTAGACCTATTGCTTTTGCATCTACAATAGATAAAAATGGAATTAATAACCTTGCTCCATTTAGCTTTTTTAATGTTTTTAGTGCCAATCCCCCTATACTTGTTTTTTCACCAGCTCGAAGTGGGAGAACAAATAAAACCAAAGACACATACAATAATATTAAAAGCCATCCGGAGGTTGTTATCAATGTCGTAAATTATAATATAGTTCATCAAATGAGCCTTGCAAGCTCACCTTTCCATTCAGACATTAACGAATTTAAAAAAGCTGGACTAACCGAACTAGATTCTGAATCTATTTTGCCTAAAAGAGTTGCAGAATCTCCTGTTCAATTTGAATGTAAAGTAACCGAAATTAAAGAATTAGGAAAACAAGGAGGAGCAGGAAATCTCATTATTTGTGAAATTTTAAAAATACATATAAACCGAAACATTCTAAATGAAAATAAAATGATTGATCAAAAAAAGATTGACTTAGTTTCCAGAATGGGAGGAAATTGGTACTGTAGAGCAGATAATAATTCAATGTTTGAAATTAATAAACCTATTTCTTCAATTGGAATTGGAGTTGATAAAATACCAAATGATATATTGAATAGTAAAATTCTTTCTGGAAATGATATAGGTCAACTTGGTGGTATAGAAGAATTACCTAATGAGAATGATGTTAATGATTATAAACTTATAGAATTAAGTGACTTATTTGTAACTTTGGAGGATGACCCGAATAAATTAGAAGAAGAACTCCATAAAGAAGCAAAAAAACTGTTATTAGAAAATAAATTAAACGAAGCATGGATGACACTTCTTTCATTTAATAATGGCTAACTAAACAAAATAAAAATTAATATAATAAATAAAGTTTATGTTTAAATTAACAGGATCAATAAAAATAATTAAAGACACAGTCCAAATTTCAGAGAAATTTGCTAAAAGAGAGTTTGTTGTGAGCGATACATCTAACATGTATCCTCAAGATATTCTATTCCAACTAGTGCAAGATAAATGCTCTATTCTAGACCAATATAGTGAAAATGATCAAGTTGAAGTTTCTTTCAACTTAAGAGGTCGTGAGTGGACTTCTCCTCAAGGTGAGGTAAAATATTTCAACACATTAGATGCTTGGAGAATTGAAAAAGTTGGTCAAGGAATTCCACAAAGTGGTCCTTCAGAAATGAATTTAGATTCTACATCAACAACAAACACCGAGAGCACTGAAAGTGATGATGATGATTTACCTTTCTAATTTTTAGATATAGCAAAAATCTCTTTATTCTATTTGCGATATAGCCATTACTTGCCCCATAATTTCTGGACAATCAATCATCGCTTTTAAAGCAATTTTTTCACCTTCTTCATCTGATATTAAATCGATCCATTCACACCCCTCTAGCGTATCATCTACATTCGGATTTTCAAGAGCTAATTCCATACATTCACACATTGACATATCCTCTAATATAAAACCAGATTTTGTTTCCATAGAATCAGAAATATCATCTTGTTCATATGATTCAACAGCTGATAAAAAATTTTCATCAACAATATTCCATTTAAAGGTATCACCATCATAAATAACTTCTATATCAACTTTAAAGCTTTCGCCCTCAGCATCAAATTCTAAAATACCTGAATATTCGTTTCCACTTTTATTAGCAAGTAATAAATCTTTTATCTTGAATTCATCAAAAATATTGGCCTCTTCCCAAGATTCTTTAATATTTTGTTGAACTTCTGTGGCTAATTGATCAGTTGACATTGAACATGCGGAAAATAAAAATGCTATAAATAAAATTGGTGATGTAAATAGTTTCATAAAATTTTAATTTTCATAAATGTAATAATATTAAATAGGAATGATAAAAAGATTAATGATTTCTCTATTTTTTTTTATATAAATTTATATCATGCATAACGATAAAATTATTTTAGGTATTGACCCTGGAACGACAATAATGGGTTATGGTATTATTCATTTAAAAGAAAATAAAATGAAGATGGAAAATTTCGGTATAATTAAATTATCAAAAATTTCATCGCATCCTGATAAATTAAAAAGAATTTATGATCGTTTGGACATAATAATAAAGGAATATAAACCAGATGAGATGGCTATTGAAGCTCCTTTTTTTGGTAAGAATGTACAATCAATGTTAAAACTTGGTAGAGCTCAAGGTGTATGCATCGCAGTAGCACTAGCCAATAATGTTCCTTTTGAGGAATATACTCCTAGAAGAATAAAACAAGCAATAACAGGAAAAGGTTCAGCTTCAAAAGAACAAGTTGCAAATATGCTTAAGAATATCCTCGGCTTTAAAGATATGCCAAGACATTTAGACGCAACAGATGGTTTAGCTGTTGCAATTTGTCATCATTTTTCGAAAGGAATAGGAGAACATAACAAATTGAATAAATCAAGTTGGGAATCATTTATAAAAAATAACCCTAAAAGAAATATATCAAAATAACTTTGATTCTATAATGAATCAAGAGTTTGTTTATTTTCTATGCTTAGTTCACCCAATTCTCTATAATAATCATCTAAAATTTCATCATAAATTTCTTTCAATAAATCCTGGTGAGTGCCGTAATATTCAAGAGATTCTTCAAATTGTTCTTTTGTAATATTAAAGACCCTCATTAATGAATCACCTGAGTTAATCATCACCATATTATATTGAGCTACAGAATTATATTCCCCTTGAATATAACATTCAAGTTTAATTAATTCATTCATTACCTTAGCCATTTTATCGGTAGGAATCAAATTATTTGGTTTGACTTTACCTTCAATACTACCAGAACATGAGAAAAGAAAACCAAGAAAAAATACTATAAAAAAATTTTTCATTATCTATTAAATAATAATCGTTGTCCTTTTGTACCTTCAACTATTAATCCTTTATCATAAACAAGGTTTCCATTTACATATGTAGAATGAATAATATTATCAAATTTCATGCCCTCAAAAGGAGACCAACCACACTTATACAATATATTTTCTTTAGTAACAATATTAGACTGATTTGGATCAACAACAACAAGATCTGCATAATATCCCTCACGTATATATCCTCTTTTATCAATCTGAAATAAAATTGAAGGTGCATGAGCCATTTTTTCAACAACACGCTCTATCGAAATCATTCCTTCTTTAACCTTCTGTAACATAGCAACTAAAGCATGCTGAACCAAAGGACCTCCGGATGGTGACTTAAAATAGGATTGTGATTTTTCTTCTAAAGAATGAGGCGCGTGATCTGTAGCTATAACATCAATTTTATTATCTAAAACAGCCTGAAAAATAGCATCTCTGTCGGATTTTTTCTTTACTGCAGGATTCCATTTAATGAAAACACCTCTTTGAAAATAATTTTCTTGAGTAAACCACAAATGATGAATACAGGCTTCTGCTGTAATTCTCTTTTCACGTAAAGGAACAGCATTGTCAAACAATTCCAACTCTTTAGCTGTTGATATATGTAGAATATGTAGCCTAGTTCCATGTTTTTTTGCTAAACCAATGGCCATGGAAGAAGATACATAACAAGCTTCTTCACTTCTTATATTGGGGTGTTCACTAATAGGAACGTTTTTACCATATTTTTCTTTAGCAGCTGTTATATTATTACGAATGATTTGTTCATCTTCACAATGTGTAGCAATAAGCATAGAAACACGAGAGAATAAATTATTCAAAGTTTTTTGATTATCTACCAACATATTTCCGGTTGAAGAACCCATAAAAATTTTAATTCCACAAACATTATGTTCGTTAGTCTTTAAAACCTCTTCTACATTATCATTTGAAGCCCCCATAAAGAAGGAATAATTAGCTATAGATTGTTTTGAGGCAATGTCGTATTTGTCTTGAAGTAATTCCTGAGACAACACATTTGGAATTGTATTTGGCATTTCCATAAACGAAGTAATACCACCAGCAACTGCAGCCCTGGATTCAGTATGAATATTACCCTTATGTGTTAAACCTGGTTCTCTAAAATGAACTTGATCATCAATACACCCTGGAAGAACTAATTTGCCATCAAGACATACTACATTCCAGTTATTCTCTGGTGTAATATCTTTTTCTAATTTTTTAATACGTCCATTACTAATCAAAATATCTTGTGATATTTTAAGACCTTCATTAACAGTAATTCCACCTTTTAATAAAATAATATTACTCATAATTTCATTTGTCTCATTTTCCAAACGCCAAAAAATGCTTCTTTAAAAATTCCTATACTCATTTTAGATTCACCAACTACTCGATCTATAAACGTTATTGGTACCTCTTCAATTTTAAATCCATTCTTCTTAGCTGCATACTTCATATATATTTGAAAGGCATATCCTTTAAATGCAACAGCATCCAAATTAATTTTTTCTAATACTTCTCTCTTATAACATTTAAATCCCGCGGTTGTGTCTTTAACGCCAATCCATAAAATCATCCTAACATAGACACTTGCAAAATAGGACATTAAAATTCTTTTTATCGGCCAATTTTTAACTTTACCTCCACTAACGTATCTAGAGCCAATACTTAAATCAGCACCATTAATACAAGATTGATATAAACGAATCAAATCTTCAGGATTATGTGAAAAATCACAGTCCATTTCAAAAATAAAATCATAGCTCTTTTTTAAGCACCATTTAAACCCATGTACATATGCTGTCCCAAGTCCTAACTTACCCACTCTAACTTCTAAATGAATTCTGTCTGGGAATTTTTTTTGCATACCTCTGACAACATTAGCTGTTCCATCAGGAGAAGAGTCATCTACAAATAAAATGTGAATTTTTTTTTCTAAAGACATAACCTTATAAACCATTTTCTCAATGTTATCTCTTTCATTAAATGTTGGTATAATTACTATAGAATCTGACACTTACTTATATTACAAAAGACTAAAATAAGTATTATTAAGCAATCATATCAAACTTATAATTAAATCAACCCAATCTTTTATCTTTACAGTAGTTTTTTTATAGATTATAAACGTGAAAATATTTAATGTCATATTACTATCATTAATGCAATACTCGTCAATTGGACAAATTTCTTGTAATATAGATTTTCTAGATAATTGGAATAATGATACTCTAACATCTAATTCTTCCAAAGTTAGATATAATGATTGTTGGGGATTTGAATTATACAATCAAGAATATGCAATTGCAGGTTCAACAGAAGGAATTCATTTTTTTAAAATAACAAATGATAATAAATTAGATCACGTTGATTTCATTGAAGGTCATTTCAATGATATGTCGGTAATTCATCGAGACATAAAAACCTATCAAAAATATGCCTACGCTGTTTGTGATGAAGGTGAAAGTAGTCTGCAAATTATAGATTTATCGTACTTACCAGATTCTGTGCATCTAGTTGCAAATAATGATTCTTCTTTCGCACGAGTTCATAATATTTTTATAGATACACTAAACGGCTTATTATATGCAAGTGGGATAACTCCTAGAGATAATGGAATAATACAAAATACTATTTCAATGCAAATTTTTTCTTTATCGAATCCTATAAATCCAACTTTAATATATACCGGACCTAATGATATTAATGAAGTGCACGATATGTATGTAAGAGATAATATTGCCTATTTAAATTGTGGGTTTGATGGATTAAGAATCTATAATTTTTCTGATATATCTAATCCTATTTTTCAACAAAATATTAATGTCTATCAAGACCAAGGATATAATCATCAAGGTTGGTTATCTCCAGATGGTGAAACATATGTTTTTTCAGATGAAACTGGTGGCAAAAAATTAAAAAAATGTAAAATAACATCAAATAATCTCTCAATAGAATCATTATTCGGTACCAATTATGTAGATAATAGTGTTCCTCACAATGTTATGATAACTAATGAATTTGCTTATGTAGCATATTATAATGAAGGGCTAAGAATATACGATATTAGAAAAGATATACCATCTGAGATTGCCCATTATGATACATACCCCGAAAACTCTTTTTTCAATATGCAGGGTGCATGGGGAATATACTCGGAACTACCTTCTAGAAGAATTCTAGTATCTGATAGACAAAATGGATTATTCTTACTGAAATTTCCAGAAAATATCTTTTTAAAAAATAATTATGAAATATTACAAGTTTATCCAAATCCAAGCTCAAATGATGATGACCTTACATTAATTTTAAACGATGAAAATATTTCTTCATTTAACATACTATTATACGATACAAACGGTAAACAAGTTTTTAGTCAAAAAGTTTTTAATCAAAGCTATATAAACTTAAAACCTAATCTACAATCAGGGCTCTATTACCTATATGTGAATTATCTAGATAATAATGAAAAATTAATACGTATTAGCAAAAAAATTATTCTAAATTAAGGTGTCTTTTAACACAATCCTTAATCAAATCGACTTCATAGCCTTTTGAATAAAGAAATCGATATATTTTAATCTTCTTAGAGTATGAATCGGATTCATCCTTTAGTGAAGATTCTTTTTTATAAGCTAAATGAATTAGGTTTTCCTTATAAACTTTTAAATTAATAGATTCTATACTTTTGTTAATTAGATTTTTTGAAATGAATTTTTGTTCTAAATGCTTTCGTATTTTTATCCTCCCCCACCTTTTGATATTAATTTTACCTGAAATAAATGTTTGAACAAACCTCTCTTCATCTAAATAATTATTAGAGATTAAATGGTCTAATAAAATCTTTTGATTTTCTTTATTTAACCCCCATTTGAACATTTTTTGTTCAAGTTCAAAAGAACAACGTTCTTGATAAGCGCAAAAAGATTCAAGTTTAAATTTAGCTTCTAAAAAAGTATACTTACATTCTTGATTCATGTTAGAGGGGAATCTCTTCTTTATTTTCATCAATAAATGTGTATTGAAGTATACTTTTTGATGATAATCCACGAACTGGAATCCACTTTTTATACTTAAAAAGCCACTTCATTTGACGAGATAATATACCTTTTTTAAAATATGCTTCTAAATATGGGTGAACTAATATCACAAATCTTTTAATATCACTTTTCTTGATTAAAAAATTTAAATTATTCTCAATTTCGTCAGCTAAAAGTATTGAAGCTTGAACTTCTCCTTTACCATTACATGCAGGACACCTTTCAGATGTTACAATATCTGTTTGAGGCCTTACTCTTTGACGAGTAATTTCAACAACGCCGAATCTGGATGGAGGAATAATATTGTGTTTAGCTCGATCATTACTCATAGATTCTTTCATTTTAACGAATAAAGCTTTATTATTTGCCTTATCATGCATATCTATAAAATCTACACAAACAATCCCACCCATATCTCTTAATTGAAGAACACGGGCAATCTCTTCTGCGGCTTCGAGGTTTGTAGCTAAAGCATTACTTTCTTGACCATCAGCACCTTTTCTATTACCACTATTTACATCAACAACATGCATAGCTTCTGTATGTTCAATAATCAGATAACCTCCACTAGGAAGGGGTACTTTTTTTCCAAAAAGAGCTTTAATTTGTCGGTTAACATCAAAACGTTCAAATATTTCGATTTTACCATCATAATTCTTAATGATTTTTTCTCTTCCCGGAGCAATATCAGAGACATATTCCCTTATATTTTCATAAAGGCTTTTATTGTTAACATGAATATTGGTGAATTCTGCATTTAGAAGATCACGAAGAATTGATGATGTTTTGTCAATCTCACCTAACACTCGCATTGGCGGTTTTATGCCTAATAAATTTTTATGAATTTTCTTCCACTTATCTACTAAGTTTTTTAAGTCTTGTTCTAATAACTTTATTTTTTTTCCTTCAGCTACAGTTCGAATAATAACGCCAAAATTCTTTGGCTTTATTTTTCTAATTATTGCTTTTAAACGGTCTCTCTCTCCATGAATCTTAATTTTCTGGGAAATAGAGACCTTATTAGAAAAAGGAACTAGTACTAAAAAACGTCCAGCTAAAGTTATCTCGGCAGTTAAACGAGGACCTTTAGATGAAATAGGCTCTTTAGTCACTTGAACTAAAATAGGAGCGGATGAGGAGACAATTTCATCTATTTTTCCATCTTTTGAGATTTCATCTTCAAACTTAAAATATTGAAGATCCGATACATTTTGCTTGCCACGTAATGTGTCTCTAGAAAACTTATTAAGTGATTTAAACTGTGGGCCTAAATCTAAATAATGTAAAAAAGCATCTTTATCATATCCTACATTAACAAATGATGCATTAAGACTTGGTACTACTTTTCTGACTTTTCCTAAGTAAATATCTCCTACAGAAAACTCATTATTACCTTCCTCCTCATGTAACTCAATAAGCTTTCCACTATTAAGTAATGCAAGCCTGATGCCCTTTTTTTTGGCATCGACTATTAATTCTAAACTCACGAAAGCCTAATTTTAAATGAATAACAAACGAAAAACTGTGAATAGTGTTTTTCGTTAATAACGTAAGACTACTTCTTTTTATGACGATTTTTTCTCAATCTTTTCTTACGTTTATGCGTTGACATTTTGTGTCTTTTTCTTTTTTTACCACTTGGCATATTATGAATATTTTATTGTTAAATTAATTTATATTAAATTTTAAAATTCTATTTGAGTTGCAAAGATAATCAATTAGATTAAATACAAACTAAATAGACAATAGTTATTAATCTTAATTGACTTTAACATTAGTTTTTACATCTTCAACAAAGGTTTTTGCTGGTTTAAATGCAGGTATATTATGAGCAGGAATAATGATAGAAGTGTTTTTAGAAATATTTCTACCAGTCTTCTGAGCTCTTTCTTTAACTACAAAACTTCCAAATCCTCGTAAATAAACATTTTTTCCTTTTGATAATGAGGATTTTATTGTTGTCATGAAAACTTCAACTAATCTAAGTACTTCTGCTCTTTCTAACCCTGTCTCCTGAACAATTTCTGAAACAATTTCTGCCTTTGTCATATATGATTGATTTATAATTTATAATTAATTATTATGGGCGCAAAATTAGAGTTTCTAATTTAATTTATTGTGTATTTTTATAATTAAAATTATATTTTTTTCCCTTAATGAATAATTTCAGCCGACTAATAGTTAATTGGTATAGATTAAATAAAAGATATTTACCATGGAGAGAGGAAGTTAATCCATATTACATATGGCTGTCAGAAATTATTTTACAACAAACTAAAGTAAATCAAGGCACTCCATACTATTTTAAATTTTTACAAAAATATCCTACAATTGTAAAGTTAGCCGATGCTGAAGAAAAAGAAATACTTAATGATTGGCAAGGTCTAGGTTACTATAGTAGAGCAAGAAACTTACATTACACAGCAAAATATATTCGAGACAATTTGAATGGAGAATTTCCAAAAAATTATACCGAAATATTAAAACTAAAAGGTGTTGGAAAATACACTGCTGCTGCGATTTCATCTTTTGCATTTAATGAAAAAAAAGCTGTTGTTGATGGAAATGTATATCGTCTATTAAGTCGATATTTTGATATAGAAACTCCTGTTGACTCAAGTGCTGGAATCAAAGAGTTTCAATCACTAGCTGACTGTCTAATTAATAAAAAAAATCCTGGAGAGCATAATCAAGCTATGATGGAAATAGGTGCTCTGATTTGCACCCCAAAAAAACCAAAATGTACAGATTGCCCTTTATCTTTAAAATGCATCTCTTATGCAGTAGATAATATTCAAAACCGACCAGTCAAAAAAATAAAAACAAAAATAAAAAAACGTTTTTTTCATTATCTAGTTTTTAACTATAATGAAGAATTAATAATAGAAAAAAGAACAAAAAAAGATATTTGGAAGAACATGTATCAATTTCCTCTCATTGAGGTAAAAAACATTGAAGAAAAAATAGATTTAAGCATATTCAAAAATAAATTATTTGAATCTTCGACAAGAAAACATATACTAAGTCATCAAATTATTTATGCAAAATTTCATCATTTTGAATCAATTTCTAACTTTGATGCAAATTGGTTTACAATTAAAAAAAATGAATTAGAAAATTACCCAATACCAAGAATCATAGATAAATACTTAGAAGAACAAAAGCTTTTTTAGCTTATTTTTACTTAAATTTAGTATCAAAAAAATTAATTTAATGGCAGGTAGTATAAATAAAGTTATATTAATTGGTAATGTTGGTAAAGATCCTGAAGTTAGATATCTAGAAAATGGATCAGTAGTAGCCAATTTCCCGATGGCTACTTCTGAAGTATATACAGATAAGAATACAGGAAAAAAAATTGAAAATACAGATTGGCATGATATTGTTATGTGGAGAGGATTAGCTGAATTAACAGAAAAATATGTAAAGAAAGGACATAAAATTTATGTTGAAGGGAAATTGAAAAAACGATCCTGGCAAGATAAAGAAAATAATACTAGATATACAACTGAAGTAATTGCTGATGTAATGACAATGTTATCTAAACCAACGGAAAATATAAATAGGAACTCTAAACCACCTTATTCCAACGAGGGTTCACCAAATAAACCATCCAATATAGACAAAGAAATCGATAAAGAAAATAACGATTTACCATTTTAATCACAAGAATGAATTTGACAGAACCTCCGAACACCTTTACAAATAAAGAAATCATAAAGGCAGGATTTGAAAACATAGACATATTCTATATCATAATACTCATTTGTTTATTATTCATATCTGCTTTAATATCAGGTTCTGAAGCCGCATTTTTCTCATTAAGCCCTGATGATAAAGAAAAACTCAGAAAAGATTCTACCAAAAATGCTTCTCATGTCAAAGATTTGCTACAAAAACCAAAAAATCTTCTTGCAACAATTTTAATCACAAATAACTTCATAAATGTTGGAATAATAATCTTATCATCAACTATAATCTCAAAAATATTAAATTCATCACAATCTAATAGTACTCTTGTTTTTTTTATTGAAGTAATAGTAATAACTTTTATATTATTATTACTTGGAGAAGTAATACCAAAAATTTATGCATCTAAAAATGCATTAGGTTTCTCGAGTTTTATGGCTAGACCTCTATCTTTACTTAAAAAAACACCACCATTATCATGGATACAAAATGGACTAGTAAAAGGGAGTAAATTGATACAAGGAAATATTGGTAAAGGAAAAATCAATATTTCTTCCGATGAACTGGAAAAAGCACTTGAACTAACTCAAGAATATAATCAAAATGATGATCATAAAATTCTACAAGAAATTGTAAAATTTGGAAATACTGAGGTTAGACAGATAATGACGCCTAGAATAGATGTCAATGCTTTAGAATCAGAAACTCCATTTAATGAAATACTAAAAATTATATTAGATTGTGGACATTCAAGAATACCAGTATATGAAAAAGACTTTGATAATATATTGGGTATTCTTTTTATTAAAGACTTATTACCAGTTTTAGGCAAACAAAAAAATTATGATTGGTTATCACTAATTAGAAAACCTTTCTATGTACCTGAAAACAAAAAAATAGACGATCTTTTAAAAGAATTTCAAGAAATGAAGTTACATATAGCACTTGTTGTAGATGAATATGGAGGCACAAGTGGATTAGTGTCTCTTGAAGATATTTTAGAAGAAATTGTTGGAGATATTACAGATGAATTTGATGATGATGAAATTGCATACTCAAAAATCAATGACAAAACATACCTATTTGAGGGTAAAACAACAATTATAGATTTCTTGAAAGTATTAGAACTTAATAATGATGATATAAAATTTGACACAAAAAATGCTGAAACACTTGGGGGATTCATCATTGAAAAGGCTGGAAGAATTCTTAGAAACAATGAATTCATTGAACTAGGAAATATGAAGCTGATAATTGAATCTAGTGATAAAAGAAAAATTAAAATGATAAAAGCAGTTAAATTAAATTAAAAATATGAAGTTAATTAGTTCTTTGATATTAATAGTATTGATATTAACATCATGTAAAGAAGAAACATTATTTATTCCAAAACCTGCAACTTATTTGAGACCAGTTTTACCTAAACATACTTATATAAAATATAATGATGAATGTCCATATACACTTAGTTTGCCAAAGATATTTAAAATAAAAAAAATAAGTAGTGAAGATGGATTAACTTGCCATAAAGATATTGAGTTAGGTCCGTTAAACGGGATTATCCACTTTTCATATATTTATATGAATGAGCCATTAGCCACATATGTGAATTTCACAAATAATCAAATTGACAATCACAAAATAAAAGCCACAAATATTAATGATTACACAATCATTAATGAAAGCAGTAGTGTGTATTGTACATTTTTTGAACTTCAAGGCAATGTAGCATCTCCATTTCAGTTTTATATTACTGATTCTGTTTCAAATTTTGTACGGGGTGTTGTTTACTTCAATTCAACTCCAAACTACGATTCTTTAAAACCATCACTTGATTATCTTAAAACAGACTTAAAACATATGATTACAAATTTCAAATGGAAATAAATCAATTAGTTCTTAGCTTAGGTTCTAACATTAATAGTAGATCATTATATATTACTAGCGCCTGTAATGAAATATTAAGTGAAATTGGAGAAATAATAAATGTTTCTAGAGTATATTCAACACCTCCTATAGGATTTAAAAGTAAAGTACACTTTTTAAATTGTTGCTTAATAATAAATACCAAACTAAATAAGAATCTTATTCTTTTAAAAATTGAAGAAATAGAGAAGAAGCTTGGTAGAACAAAAAAATCAGTTAAAAAAAATTATATTTCAAGAGTAATTGATATTGATATTATCTTTTTTAACAAAGAGCAGTTTAAATCAGAAAAATTAATTATTCCTCATTCCTCATTTAGAGATAGAAAATTTGTTCTCATACCTCTGAACGAAATGATTCCAAATTATATCGATCCGATTAGTCAATTGACTGTGAAACAAATTTTAGAAAATTGTAAAGATAATTCTATTGTAACTGTTTATAAAAATCAATTCTTAAACACTTTATTACAATAAATTAGGAAGTAGATACAATTCTTTTTTGTATAATTGCAATTGAAAATGTATTTGAAATTATTATAACTAAATTATGAAAAAACAAAGCATAAAGTTAATAGCAATTATAGCTATTCTTGGAACACTAACAACAGGATGTGATTTATTAAAAGAGCTTGAATACACAGTTACACCTAATCCACTAGAAATGCATGGAGATTCTATACGAGTTAAAGTAGATGTAACCTTTCCAGAGAAAGGAATTCACAAAAAAGCATCAGCTGATATTATTCCAGTATTAGGCGATACTGAATTAAAGTCAATCCGAGTTCAAGGTGAAAAAGCAGTTGGTAATGGTGAAGTAATTGCCTATAAAACTGGTGGTAAAATAATTTATAATGACATCATTGCATATACACCTTCAATGGAAGCTAATGATTTAATGATAACTGGTAAAATATTTAAAGGTGATAAAGAAAAAGATGAAATTATTCCTATTAAAATTGCTGATGCTACTATAATTACACCCTATCTTGTAAATAAAAATTTTAAAATTATTCTAGCTAAAGATCAATTTAAAAGAATTACACAAGAAACTTTTTCAGCTCAACTTAACTATGCTAAGGGCAAATCAAAAGTTACATCTTTAGAGATGAGACAAGATGATATTAAATCATTTAAAGAATTCCTAGATAATTCCTCAATGGACCCAAGAGTTAATTTAAAATCTATTGATTTAACTGGTTTTGCCTCGCCAGAAGGTGAAGAAGATAAAAATAATTCTTTATCTAATGATAGAGCCACATCTGCTAAAAAATCAATTATGGGAATTGTTAAAAGACTCAAAATAGATGCTACACAATTAACATTTAATGAAAACGGTTCTGGTGAGGATTATTCAGGTTTCAAAAAAGAATTAACTGCAGATAATAAAATGAACGAAGATGATAAAAACTTGGTGCTTCGTGTTTTGGAAACAATTGGTAATAGTGATGAGCGTGAACGAGCAATGCGTGACATGGGGAAAACTTTTAGCTATTTAGACAAAAAGATATTTCCTCAATTACGTCGTACTGAAATTACTGCTCATTACGACCAAACTGGATTTTCTGATGAAGAACTAATGGCATTATCTAACTCAAATCCTGACACATTAAACTTAGAAGAATTACTATTTACTGCAAATCTATATTCAGATTTAAATGAACAAATAAGAGTATATAAAATTGCTGAGTCAAGGTTCACAGATGACTTCAGAGCTTCAAACAATATAGGGGCTGTATTATATATGCAAAACAAATTACCTGATGCAAAAAATCAATTTGAGAAAGCAAATAGCATTGAAGATAACTCTATTTCAAAAAACAATCTAGCGGCAATAGCTGGAATTGAAGGAGATAGAATTAAATCTATGAAATTACTTAACCAATCAAGTGGAGCTGGTGAGGAAGTAAATTATAACAAAGGCATCTTAAACATTCAAGATGGAGATTATAAATCTGCTATTTCAAATTTAGGTTCTGATAATTCTTACAACAAAGCTTTAGCTCAATTATTAAATGGTGATGCTGCTAATTCATCAAAAACAGTTGATAATTCTGACGAAGCTGAAACTGCTATGGGATACTACTTAAAAGCCATTTCCGCTGCTCGTCAAGATAAATTACAAGATATAATTAATAATCTAAAAAGTGCTTTTTCTAAAGATAATTCACTAAAAGTAAAAGCGTCAAAAGATAGAGAGTTTTTAAACTACACAGAGAATGCTTCTTTCTCTAATCTTTTAAAATAATTTCTATAATAATTTGCTTTACAACGATTAAAAAGGTCTAGTATTAACTAGACCTTTTTTTATAATGAAACTTATTTCAGTTTAAAAAAAAATAAATTCTCTCAATTTAATTTGATTGTCATTATCAACTTTTTATCTTTAACACCATTAAAATGAAATTTGAAAATAAATGTTAAGTGATAATGAATTTAAGAAATATGCGACCAAACATCTTGGAATAAACAGTATGCATATAGATAGCTACGTTGAATCATCAGTGACTCCATATATAATTGAGGAAAGACAAATGAACATGACTCAAATGGATGTGTTCTCTCGTCTAATGATGGATAGAATTATTTTTTTAGGAACGGGAATAAATGACCAAGTAGCTAATATAATTAATGCACAATTATTATTTCTGGAATCAGTTGACTCAAAAAAAGATATTCAAATATATTTAAATTCACCAGGAGGATCTGTTTATGCTGGTTTAGGGATTTATGATACTATGCAATACATTAATCCTGACGTCGCAACAATTTGCACAGGTATGGCGGCATCTATGGGTGCTGTTCTTCTATGTGCAGGTGCTGAAGGTAAACGTTCTGCATTAAAACATTCTAGAGTTATGATTCACCAACCATTAGGTGGTGCTTCAGGTCAAGCTTCGGATATTGAAATAACAGCTCGTGAAATTCAAAAATTAAAAAAAGAACTTTATAATATTATTGCTTCACATTCAAAACAAAAATATGATAAAGTTTGGAAAGATTCTGACCGCGATTATTGGATGACTTCTGAGGAAGCGAAAAATTATGGTATGGTTGATGAGATTTTACTTCGAAATCCTAAATAAATTATTTTAAAACAATATTAAAGTCTAAGATAGACTGTATAAAAAACATGACTAAAAAAGAAGCTAATTGTTCCTTTTGTGGAAAACCAAAAGAAGATGTATCTATTTTAATTGCCGGTATTTCTGGTCATATATGTGAAAATTGTATTGATCAAGCACATTCAATAGTTAAGCAAGAAAATATTAATGAAGAAGCTGAAGAAATAATAAATCTTTTAAAACCTACAGAAATTAAATCAATGTTAGATGAATATGTAATAGATCAAGATGAAGCTAAAAAAGTTCTTTCTGTTGCAGTATATAATCACTATAAAAGATTAAATCAAAATTCTATCAAAAATGAAATTGAGATTGAAAAATCTAATGTGATTCTGGTTGGAAGAACAGGCACTGGTAAAACATTATTAGCTAAAACAATTGCTAAAATGTTAAATGTTCCATTTTGTATTGCAGATGCTACCGTTTTAACTCAAGCAGGTTATGTTGGAGAAGATGTGGAAAGTATATTATCGCGACTATTACAAGCGTCTGACTTTAATGTTACTGCAGCAGAAAAAGGTATTATTTTTATTGATGAAATTGATAAAATTGCAAGAAAAAGTGACAATCCATCAATTACTAGAGATGTTTCTGGAGAAGGTGTTCAACAAGCACTGTTGAAATTATTAGAAGGTGCTACAGTAAATGTTCCACCACAAGGAGGGCGAAAACACCCTGAACAAAAAATGATTCAAATTAATACAAAAAACATTCTTTTTATTTGTGGAGGTGCATTTGACAACATTGAACAAATAATTGCAAATAGAGTCAACCATCAAACAATAGGTTTCAACTCTAAAGATGAAGAATCTATTGATAAAGAATGTTTATTAAGACACATTAACCCAAAAGACATCAAAACTTTTGGCCTAATCCCAGAATTAATTGGTCGATTCCCAATTCTTACACACTTAACTCCTTTAAAATCTGAAGCACTCAGAAGAATTTTAACAGAACCTAAAAATGCACTAATAAAACAATACGTTCGTCTATTTGAAATTGATGGTATTGATTTAACAATAGACTCAAATGTTTTAGATTTTATAGTTGAAAAATCAATTGAATTTAAATTAGGTGCTCGTGGTTTAAGATCTATTTGTGAAGGCATACTAAACGAAGCAATGTATAATCTTCCATCTAGAAAAATTAAACAGTTCAAAGTAACCAAAGAATACGCAGAAGCACAACTTTCATCATCAAAATTATCGAAATTGAAAGTTGCATAATATTTTCCTTGTGTTAAATTTAATTGATTTGAAATTTACAATATTTAATTTTTGCTCCCTTTGAAGTGAAAAGTTTTTCATAATGAGTTTTTATTTTTAAAATTTCACGCTCTACTCCATAAACCACACTTATATAATCTCCATAAAGATCCCATGTTAATGATAAACATTTATATGGAACTAATTTTATTTGTTCTTCGGTATATGCAAATAATAAATCGCTATCTGTCTTCAAATGAATAACACCACCTTGTTTTAAAATTTTTTTATATCGATTAATAAAGACAGAAGATGTTAAACGTTTATTCTTTTTTTTAGGTTGAGGATCGGAAAAAGTCAACCAAATTTCATCTACTTCATTTTCTTCAAAACAATCCTCAATAAAATCAATTTTTGTTCGTAAAAAAGCAATATTTTTCATCTTTTGGTCTATTGCTTGTTTAGCACCAACAAACATTCTTGCTCCTTTAATGTCAATGCCAATAAAATTCTTTTTTGGATAATGATTAGCCATACCAACAGAGTATTCTCCTTTACCACAACCAAGCTCTAATACAATAGGATGATTATTCTTAAAAAAATCTTTACGCCATCTACCTTTAAACACACAATCTTCTTTGAGAATCGGTTCAATAAAATTATCAAACCTTTTAACTGCTTCAAATCTTCTAATTTTATCTTTCCCCATCTTTCAAAACATTAATCTATTAAATTTTGCTAAATTCAATATCATAGCTTGTATGTTTTCTTATATTTAAAACTTCTCCACCTTCAAAAATCAAGTATTGCCCCTTTATACCATTAAGTATACCCTCAATAATGGGTGTTCTATCTAAAGAAAGACTCTTTACTTTATCAGGATACTTATATACAGGATAATTTATTTCTGTTATACTATCATCCGAAGAGAAACATTCAATAATATCAATAGGCAAATGTTCTTCTAAAGACCATTTTTCATCTTCTAAATCTATACTAGTATCTATCTCATTTTTTAACATTCGTTGCCAATTAGTTTTATCAGTAAAAAAATCTTTTAATGCAACTTCAATTCTACCGGCATGATAACGATTTTTAGTTTCCGCCAATTTTATTGCAAAAGAAGCACCCTGATCAATCCACCGTGTAGGAATTTGATCTGCCCTAGTTACACCTACTTTAACTGCACTTGATAAAGCCAAATATACTATATGGGGAGTATTATGATTTTTCTGCTCCCATTCTGGATCTCTTCCTTCACCTAAATGAGCTCGACACAATTCTGGACGTAAAATACATTCTGATGCTTGAGGAGATTTAATAAAACAATTATAACAAAACCCTTGACCAAAAGATTTTTTTGTCAATTTATTACATACTAAACAATTAATTCTTCCATTCCATTCTATACGAATTGCGCTTCCAACAATTGAATTCATTGGAAAATTTGTATCTAAATCTAAAGTATATTTAACTTCAGATTCAAGTTTAACTGACATTTTACGTAAATTACCCTTAATCATTTATTTTTCGGGTAAAATTTCCATTTTCTCAGCAAAGTGATAGCAATAATCTCTTAAATCTTCACAAATACGATGCTCACCTGTTGCCTTTTCAAATGAATCAGCCATAGTCAAAAGTGTTTGATGAAAAAACTGTTTCATTTCTTCAACAGACATATCCTTTGTCCAAAGATCAATTTTCATGGTGTTTTTTTGAACATGGTCCCACATAGATAATATAAAAGCTTTTGCTGGTGAATCTATAATATTACCATCCTCTGCGCTCCACATAATACCTATGGGTAAATTATTTATGTCAAGTCCTATATTTACTTTAATCTCAGATGATTTTACTATTTTATGTTCCATAATTATTCTTCTATTTTAAAATCCTGAAGTATTTCATTATAAGATAAATCTAACATATCTAATAAAGTTATTTCGTGGTTATTCATGTAATTCTTCAACATACGATATCCTAGAAATTGACCTAATCTGTCAGGACTATCTCGATCTGGTATACCGGTTGTATAAGGTCCATCTAAAACCATATTTGCAATTACTCTTTCATCCGTCTTAAATAATAATTCCTGATCAACTAGATATTTCCAATATCGAAATTCATTTTCTAAAGCCCATTGATAGTCTTTTACTGAATATCGAAGTATTATACTGGGATGAAAATCAGGGTAAGCTGCTTGAGTCAAGTAGAGTATCTTTCCATAATGTATTATTTGTTCTATTAAAGACCCATTGGCAGTATCGAAATAATGTGTTTGAATCCAACTATTAATAACGTCTCTTTCAAGATAACGATGATCCATTCCTTCTTTCATCCAATCATAATATGACGGAGGTAAATTTTTAATTATACGATTAGAATCTCCAAGAAAACAATCTAAACCAACACCTATTTCATTCTTTGTAGAAAAGACATGCGCTCGAAATAAACTATTTAAAAAAACAATGTTTACTGGTACCTTCTCACTTGGAAAATGAAACTTTAAATGACGAAACCCATCTGTTATATTCTCTTTATATCTTGAAAGATCGGAAAATCGAAACCTAATATCAGATTCCAATTTATTAATAACAGTATCACTTCGATACTGAATAATACTATTATAAAATATCGAATCATCTACATCACCGATTCCAAGACAATCAGCAATTTGAAAATGATAAATCTCTTTCATTTCACTTTTGAAAAACCGATGTTTTTTCATCAATATTATAGAATCTGAATTAAAAAGAATATCATCCATGTTAGTATAATTAATCTTAACATTAATGTTCGATGAATTTACTTTAAGACGATTATACTGACAAGAACCAAAATGTAAAGTGATAATTATTAATATTACGCTATTTTTTAGAATCATTTATATTCTTTAATTTTGTATTTAAATTTAGTCAAAATATAGGATTTACTATACACAAAAAAAAGATGAAAAAATAAAAATTGAATAATAATGTTCACTTTACATTTCAAATAAAAAACTCAAGATAACTCATTTGTAAGTTAGATATACATAATAAATTTACAAATTAAATATTACTCTAAGTTGAAAACTGAAAAAATCACTAAATATATAGTTAATTGGCTAAACAATTATTGTAAAAAAAACAACTTATCTGGTTTTGTTATTGGCATTTCAGGAGGAATAGACTCTGCGTTAACATCAACATTATGTGCAATGACTAATAAAAAAGTGATTTTAGTGAGTATGCCAATTCGACAAAATAAAAATGAATATAAGAGAGCAATAAAACATATTAAAACTCTAGAAGAAAATCATAAGAATGTTAGCTCTTATGATATTGATTTAACAAGTGCTTTCCTTGAAATAGAAAAAGTAATGCCATTTGATATATCAAAGAACAATTTGGCTATGGCAAATTCTAGATCTCGCATACGAATGACTACATTATATTCATTAGCTCAAGCAAATAATTGTCTTGTTGTTGGTACAGGAAATAAAGTTGAAGATTTTGGTATTGGTTTCTTTACTAAATATGGTGATGGTGGAGTTGATATAAGTCCAATTGCTGATTTGAATAAAACAACAGTTTGGGAAATCGCTAAAGAATTAAATATTATCGAAGACATAATTTTAGCAGCACCAACAGATGGTTTATGGGATGATAACAGAACTGATGAAGAACAGATAGGAGCATCATATAAAGAATTAGAGTGGGCAATGGAATATAATGATGATGAAAGTAATTTAAACAAAAGAGAAAAAGAAGTGCTTAAAATATATAAAAAATTAAATAAAATGAATGAGCATAAAATTAAACCTATTCCTATTTGTATCATTCCAGAAAAATTAAAAAAATAATTTACGATTCAGGAGCCAAACGTAAAACTATACCATTAATTGATTTTTCAAGTTGTATTTGACAAGCTAAACGACTATTATCTTCAACAAAAAAAGCTTGATCTAACATATCTAGTTCATCATCACTTTGTTCATTTAATTTAGTGTCTGATTCAAGGTAACATTGACATGTAGCACACATTGCCATCCCCCCGCATTCACCTAAAACAGGTAGTTCGTATGCTTTACAAAGCTCCATAATATTCATATTCATATCTGTAGGACCAATTAATTCGTGAGATATCCCATTTCGATCAATAATTGTTACTTTAATATCTGACATTTCATGAATATTTGATCAAAAATAAGAAATCAATTATAAATACGTAATGATTGGTTTCCATCCCATACTGCTTGATATGATCTTAAACCATATTCAGAGTCAGAAATTGGGGAACCATCGTAGAGAGAAAAGATAGCATTATAACAGGTGTCGTTTAATTGTAAATAATTATCGTCATCAGGGAATAAAGGGGTTGGACAATCACCATTTATATCAGCTGGAGAATGCCGATCAAACGCAACAAAATCATTAATACCTCGACGATAAACAATTATACCGCGTGAGCCACCATTAACATATGCCCAGCCACTAACCCCATTTAAATCTGAATAACTAGGTAGAGTCAAGTTAATTGAAAAATCAAATGGGATATTAGGTACAGGATGATTTGAATTCTTATTACAACCTATGAATAGAATTATCAAAATCAAAAGTATGTGTGTCTTTATTAAATTCACTGAAATTATAAAATAACTTGTAATGTAAATTTATTAAGTTTAAAACGATTTACATCATAGTTTTATTACAAAGTAATCGTAAATATTATGAGTTTCAATAAAAAATCTCAAAATTTATACTTATTTTAATTTTTGAAGATTATCTGTTGTTTCTTCCCAAATCAACATCTGATTATCTAACTCTAATTTTAGCTTATCATAATCTAAAATAACTTTTTTTGCTTCGGAAGTAGAATAATCTAATCTCATCATTTTTTTATTCATTTTAGAAATTTCTATTTCTATTTTTTCAATCTTTTTTTCAGATCGATTAACTTCATTTTGAAGTTTATTCTTTAAACGTTTGATCTCTTTTTTTCGCTCATAAGGTGATATTCCTGATTTATTATTTTCTAGGTTTCTTTTTAAATTAACATTTAAAATCGGGTTAATTAACTCCAATTTACGTTTTAAAAAATTCTTAACATCAAAATGATGTACTTTAAGAATTTCATCTTCAATATCCCAAATTCGATTTGTCAGACCATCTAGAAATTCTCTATCGTGAGAAACTATAATAAAAGTACCTTCATAATTTTTTAAAGCACTTTTAAGAACTTCTTTTGATTGAATATCTAAGTGGTTAGTTGGTTCATCAAGAATTAAAAAATTTGAAGGACTCAAAAGCAATTGACAAAGTGCTAAACGTGTTCTTTCTCCTCCCGATAAAACACCAACTTTTTTATCTACATCTTCACCACTAAATAAAAAAGCACCTAATATCTGACGAAGATTCTTTCTAATATCACCTTTAGCTTTTTCATCAACAATTTGAAAAACTGTTTTAGATATGTCTAAAGTTTCTGCTTGATCTTGAGCAAAATATGCAATATTTACATTATGACCCTTTAATACTTTTCCATCACCTTGCAATTTGTCCATAATAAGTCTTAATAATGAAGTTTTACCTTTACCATTTGCACCAAGTAATGCTATCTTCTCACCACGACCCACAGTAATATTAATGTTTTTAAATAAAGTATTATCGCCAAATGATTTACCAACATTAACCATTTCTAGAACCCATTTACCAGGCATAACACTTAATGGAAAGCTAATATTTATTCCAGTAAAACTATCGTTATCGACATCTATGAGTTCTGTTTTCTCTAATTTTTTAATTAATGACTGAGCGAAAGCGGCTTTATTTTTTTTTGAGCGAAATTTATTTATTAATTCTTGCTTATGCTTAAAATCTTTTTCTTGTTGTTTTTTTGCAAAAGTTAAACGTTCCAGTTCCTCAGTTCTTACAATTTTATATTTGGAATAACTATATGAGAAATCAAGTAATTTACCTTTTGAAATATCGAGTGTTCGTTTAGTTACATTGTCTAAAAACATTCTATCATGAGATATTGTAATAACAGCTCCATCAAAAGATTTTAGATAATTTTCTAACCAACTAATTGAGATAATATCCAAATGATTTGTTGGCTCATCTAATAAAATAACATCTGGATCATTAACTAGTATTTTAGCCAATTCAGCTCGCATCTTCCAACCGCCTGAAAATTTACTTAAACTAGCTTGTAATTCTTCTTCAGAAAAACCAAGTCCTTTAAGAGTGTTTGTAATCTTTTCTTCCCATAAAAAACCATCATTGATTGAAAACTCATGGTTTAAATCATTTAACTCATCTAAAAGATTAAGATAACTTTGAGATTCATAATCAACTCTAGTAACAAGTTCTTTATTTATAAAATCAATGCGATGATTAATTTTTGTTAAAGAATTGTTAGATGTATTTAAATATTCATAAACACTTTGTTCTGAATCTATTTTTATGTCTTGAGTTAAATAACCAATCGATAAACCTTTAAACTTATGAATTTTACCCTCTGACGGATTATTGACTCCTGCTATTAATTTTAATAGTGTAGATTTACCAGCACCATTCTTGCCAACAAGACCAATTTTATCACCTTTATTGATTTGTACATTAATATCTTTAAACAAATAACCTTGAGGTAAATGAACGGCAATACTTTCCAAATTAATCATACGTATTGTTTATCTAAAACAAAATAAAGAGAATATAAGAATTAAAAAAGCCTGCAAGAAATCTCTTACAGGCTGTAATTTATAATAATAATTATTTAGAATGACCAAACATCATGTTCTATATTTCTAATTTCATCTTTTATCTTCTCTGATTCATACAAAGCATCAATACCTGCTCTATAGCTTTCAATTTTACGATCGTAAGTATTGCTTTGCTTATAAATCACTGAATTAAATTTACGCTTCCAAAAAAGATCATCAAAACTCATCCATTGAGCATCATTTTTGTCATTATAAACAAAATAATTATTAAAAACAAAACGACAATGCGGGAAATACAACCAAAATAATTCTCTCATTTTAGAAATTTGCTCAGTACCAGTCCCATCATCTTCTTTCTCATAAACAACAGGAGCAATAGCTAAAATTCTAACATCTAAAACAGATCTCTCTTTGTCAAAAAACCAATCTTCTTTAATTCGATATTGAACTATATCCTCAGATGTATACCAAGTTGTATCTTGAGGGGGATATCGAGGTTTTTCAACTCCATCTATATCTATGTAATAAATAATATCTCCATATTCATCACGTAATTCTTCTGTTTTTTCAGGACCTAGTTTACCTAAATACCAAACCATTTCTTCACGAAAAATTGAATCCGTATAATAATCCAAACCTGGTTCGGGATCTACAGGATACTTTAGTTGATAACCATCCCAATCACCATATGGATCTGCTGGATTATAAGGTGAAAAAACTCTTAAATCACCATTCATAACATGTTGTCTTATAATACTCCATAAACTCAAACGAGTTGCATTTTTTGTCCAAATACCATTTGCAATATCATCCAGAGGAAAATACAATTCTTGGTTGATTTTTTCCCGTAAATCAATAAATTGAAATACTCTTCTACTCCATAGAACATCAGCTTCTCTAACATGCTCGTAAGGAATCATTCTTTTAGTTGGTATATGTTCTTGAATAAATACACCGTCAATTATTCCTTCTGTTGGAACATTAACTGGACCTCCATTAATTTCTTCAATCTGGGATAATAAACCAAATGATACAAAGGAAAAGAGTACTAATAATATATAAACATTTTTTTTCATAATCATACATTTTAATTATTAACGTTTAAATGAACCTGCCATTTTACGTTGCCTTCCACTTGGCTCTGCATAAGTAACAACTAAAGAAATTGGCATACCTGCCCTTGCTTGCTTTATTTGTCTCATTGCAGAGGCTAAACTTTTACCACTACCTTTAGGTGGAGCTCCTGGATTACCTGCAATATTACATGTCCAACTAATAATTCTGAAGTTTGCATTTAAAGGGATTTCAGGAGGATATGCTGCTCTAATATACTGATTGGCAACTTCAATTTTATCTCCTTGACTACCATCTGCACCACCCCAATAAATAGTGGGTTTAGGTAAATCAGCGCATCTATATTTTGTTTTTTTAAGTTGAGTTGTTTTACCAGTTACTGAATTTTTACCAGAAACAGTTAAATAAGCAGTTCTTCCTCTTCCTGATGGTTTAACAATATATGGACCTGATCCAGATATAGTTACACCTGTTCCTGATAAAATAGTTTTATCATATCCTGATGCAGTCGCTTCAACTTGATTATTATATCCTCTATAAAGAACATTTAACTCTGGAAGCTCGATTGCACCTTGAGGTTTCATAATCACAACTTTTTTCTCCCATTTTTCTGTTTTTTTAACACCTGACTTATTCTTGATAGAAACAGTACCTGTAATTAACATTTCTCCAGAACCGCTTGCCTTCATATTAACAACCCCTAGACCATTTCCAGGGTAAGAAACTATATCTTGATCCTCGTAGCCATCGACAGTAACAATTGGCTGATTATCTGAATCAAAAGCTGCCATCATAACTTGTATACCTAAAGAATCACCATTATTAGCTATGGAATTACCATAAGCTAAAGGCATAATTTTATTAAAACTATATTCACCCGTAGAAACTTTTGATTTCCAATGTGCCATAGCTAATGCCCTTGCAGTCAAAACATCTTGTTGCATAGAAGACAAGGAAGCAACAGCTGCAACTAAAGGAGAATGATCAAAGGTTGCACCAATCCAATGAACATTAGGGACATCATTAACTGTATTTCTTTCCGCTTTGGTCATACCC
>Ga0160423_10000159_pt1 | contig 50154 bp, 29 predicted proteins | sample CRUFie14St8metaG_FD_108191 | JGI IMG/M metagenome (GOLD analysis project Ga0160423, IMG submission 108191) | Marine microbial communities from the Costa Rica Dome - CRUD Field 142mm St8 metaG | ecosystem: Environmental > Aquatic > Marine > Oceanic > Photic zone | place: Costa Rica: the Eastern...
AAAAGGAGCAGAACACATATTCGGAAGCGAGCTCCTACGGCAGCTACAAATGCATCGGCTTCGTGCTCTACGGAGTTCGAAAGAAAGACAACCGTGAGGTATATCGGTATGCATCTACGCCTCGGCTTGAGGAAGCCCTCTACTCGATTATCCAGCTAGGTGAGCGTGAAATGGCAGATCAGAACTTTCAACCTACTGGAGAAAGAGGCCGCCGTTCTCGCAGAGAGAACTGGAAGCCGGAAGATCTCCCGGAAATTCTGGATCCTCGTCGCCGGGAAACACCTCCCGAAGACAACAAGCGCCCCTCACCACCCATCATCATCAAGTAACGCCCTTGCTTCGAACTTGTAGCATCAGGGGGAGCCTTGGTTGCGCATGAAGTCTGCTACCTGAGCGAAAAAGGCCTCTAGCCCAGTGCGCGCCCCTGGAGAAATGTCACACTCCAACATGGCAGCGCTCATGAGCTCGACCCATCGATCTCGCTCTGCCTCCCCGATCCGGAACGACATGTGTCTCATGCGCAAACGTGGATGACCCCGCTGCTCAGTATACCGGGTGTCGCCTCCGAATCGGAAGCACAGGAACAAGTAGAGCCGCTCCTCTGCTCCCTCCATATCATGCTCCGGATACATCGGGCCCAACAGGTCATCCCCGGAAATTCGGCGGTAGAATGCCGCAACTAGCTGTCGGAAACCTTTCTCTCCAATCTCCTGCCATATAAATGCTTCATCCATACCGCAGAAGGGAGTTACTGATGGCTTTTCTTTTCAAGAATTCGGGCGCATCTTTCCCATGAGAAGGGTTTTGCCCAGCGCTTTCTCCATAACCTGATTCCCCATGTCCACACCTCCGCAGTTCAAGGCCCCCACCACCGAGGAGCTTCAACAGCTTCTCCCGGCCTATGATGTCCTCTCCTTTATCGCGAAGGGTGGAATGGGTGCAGTCTACAAGGCCCACCAGAAATCTCTTGAGAGGAACGTCGCTATCAAAATCCTGCCTCGTGAATTCGGGGAGGACCACGACTTCCGCAGGAGATTCGAGGACGAGGCCAAGGCCATGGCCAAACTGAATCACCCTAATCTTATCAGCGTATACGACTTTGGAGAGGTCGACCACATGCTCTACATCGTGATGGAGTTCGTAGACGGAAAGTCCTTCCATGAATCCTTCCACGGCAGAGCCATCGCGGAAAAGGAGGTTGCCCACCTTGTTGCCGGGATCTGCGAGGGGCTCGCCCACGCCCATGAAGCGGGCATTCTTCACCGGGATATTAAACCCGCTAATATCCTTCTGGACTCGAAGAACCGACCGAAAATAGGAGACTTCGGACTCGCTCGCTTAACAGAGGAGACGGAAGGTGAGGGCATCATTTACGGGACTCCCGACTACATTGCTCCCGAGGTGATCAAGAACCCTGGCGCAGTGGACACCCGGTCCGATGTGTTTTCTACCGGAGTGATTCTCTACGAGCTCCTGACAGGCAAGCTCCCTGAGAAGCGCTACATCCCAGCCTCACAGATTGAAGATGTGGACCCGCGTTTTGATAAGATCGTCAGGAGGGCAACTCACCCTTCTCCCATGCTGCGCTTCGCGGATGGAGAAGCGATGGCCTCGGATCTGAAAACGCTGCAGGAGGCTCTCGACAATCAAGTCACGGGTATCGTAACGGCCCCACCAGCGGGAATGGCCACTCCGATCACCGGGACGACACCGCCTCCGGCCCATGCGGCAGGCCCGCAGAACCAGCCTCCCATTTCCGAGGCCTCCCCTCCAGAGGCTGCTCCTGCAGCCGCACCTGAGGTTCAGGTAAACATAGGCACCAACTGGTCGCTTCTTCGTAATCTCGTCATCATCGTTGTACTTCTGGCTGCGATCTTCGGAATGTATCGAGCCTACCAGTGGCAGAAGGAAGAAAACGCCAAGCAGCAGGCCAAGCAGCAACGCCTCACGGATCAGGCAGAAGCTGACGAGAGGCAGAGGGTTCTCGAGGAGAAACGAAACCGCGAAAGGCTGGAGGCCCTGAGAGCCGCTCAGCCAAAGCCCGTGCCAGTAGCACCCGAACCAGAACCGGAAACCCCCCTTGAAGCGCTCGAGCGACTGAAACCTTCCCTGACATCGGGAGAAGCCCGCACCGAATATCCACCCAACACCCTGATCCGTGGGACTAGCCGCTTTCTCCTCATCGAGCAGGAGCTTAGCTGGCAGCGGGCCTCCTCCTACGCCGAGGAATACGGGGGGCACCTCGCAGTCTGCCTCAACGAGGGTGAGCAAAAGTGGCTCTCCTCAAAGATCCCGGCCAACACCACAATCTGGCTCGGGGGAGGGGCCACCGGGCGGACCGCATGGGGATGGGTTGACGGCTCTCCTTGGACTGTCCGCAGCCCCTCTCTTTCTACAGGAAATACAGCCACCTTGAGCGATCTCGGCTCCATCCGATCGCGACCGAGCGGAGAAACATTTCCCTTCTTTATCCAATGGCGTCATGACGGCACTAATCCGGGAACCCTCGAATCCCAAATCGCTCGCCTGAAGGCTTCCCTGAATAGCCCCGAGCCCATCTACCCAGCAGGCGTGGTGTCCTTTGAAAATCGACGCTATCTCGTGATTGAGAACGCAAAGACCTGGAATGAATCCAATGCCGTCGCGCAGTCCGCTCACGGACACCTCGCGGTCCCTAGCGAGAAATCCGAGGACACCTATCTCCGGAGCCTGATCAGCCGCAGCCTCGGCGACGGCAGAAGCGCCTGGATCGGAGGCAGACACAATGGGCGCGCATGGGCTTGGATTACCGGAGAAACCTGGACGTTTTCCTCATGGGCTCAAGATGCTCCTGATGGAGACGCCGCGGTGGAAAGCGCGGTAAAGCTTCTGGCCGGCGAAAACGGGGGATGGGACGATCAAAATCCAGAAGATCATGTAGAAGCCTTCGTCATCGAATGGAGCAAGGACCGTGGCAACACGGCCCCGGCAACTCCGGCCTCCGGAACCGGCGATTGGGCGAGCCAGCGAGCCACATTCCAGAAAAAGATCCGAACTCTGGAAGATAAGTTCGGCTCCGCGCTTCTGGAAAATGGGAAGGGCCTTAAATCTGATCTTAACTTCTGGCTCCGTGGGTTGCGGAGCGCTGATGGGCGGGCCTACAAACCAACGATCGACCAGCTGAAGGCCAATGTAAGCGCCGAAGGAGTGATTCCACTAACCGTCCGCGACGCCATAAAGCTTCCCCTGTCTCCTCGCGGAGTCGACCTTTTGAGAAAAAGAATCGAGGCGCAACAGGCGCTGAAAGAAGCCGTGCAGGCTCAGGCAAATCAGATCCGGCAGGCCTACATCGGAACCCTTAAGCTCAAGCAGGAAGCTGCCACCAAGGCAGGAAACGCCAGTGGAGCCCGGGCCATTCTGAACGAGATCAATGCCTGTGGCGCAACGGGGCGCGCTTTTCTCGAGCATCTCGGCTCAGGGGTCCTGGATACCGCAGAAGGGCGATAAACCCTCACCAGAAAGCTCTAATCAACTGCCCGCAGGGCTCCGAACCCGGTTTAGCAGCATTTCTGGCGCTTGCGTAAAGCTGCAACGGAGGGCATTATCAGGTGTTGTTACCCTATGACACCTGATCTCGATTTTCAGGCTCCCAGTTTAGAGGAGCTACAGCCGCACTTTCCGGCATACGAGATCACTGCGTTCATCGCCCAAGGAGGGATGGGTGCTGTCTACGCCGCCCGGCAGGTTTCCCTAGATCGTCCGGTCGCGATCAAAATCCTTCCCCGTCAATTTGGAGCGGACCCGCAATTCCGATCGAGCTTTGAAGCTGAGGCCAAATCGATGGCTCGCCTCAACCACCCCAACTTGATTGCCGTTTATGATTTTGGGGACGCTGATGGGATGCTCTACATCATTATGGAGTTGGTTGAGGGTAAGTCTCTCCATCATTCCGCCTATGGAAGAGCGATCGACCAGGAAGAAGCCGTTCGCCTCGTAGCCGGCATTTCCCATGGTCTGGCCCACGCTCACCAGCACGGCATCCTGCACCGTGACATCAAGCCCGGAAACATTCTCCTCGGACCGGAAGCGGTTCCCAAGATCGGGGACTTCGGTTTGGCGCGCCCAGTCGGAGAAGGCCACAACCCGGACGAAATCGTATGGGGCACTCCCGGCTACAGTGCGCCCGAAGTAGTAAACAATCCTGGCGAAGTAGACCAGCGAGTGGATATTTTTGCCGTAGGAGTTCTTCTCTATGAGTTACTTACTGCCAAAGTCCCCTCAGAGCCATGGCAGCCGCCGTCGGCAGTGAGCCAGTGCAGCCCGGAGTTTGACCGGATCATAAGGAGAGCCACTCATCCATCCCCGGAACTACGCTACGCCAAGGCAGAGGATCTCGCCAAAGAGCTGGACGAACTTGGAGACAAGTTGAAGAAGCCGGTTCTGCGCCGTGCTAAAACGGCTGCCCCGGCCGTGGCCGGTCGAAGCCATCCCCCTGTGGGAATGCGCTCCGCAACCCCTGCCATCGCAGTTCCCCAGGCAAAGTCTCAATCGGTCCCTGTCATGGGAATTCTTGCCGCCATCATCGTCCTTGGGGTGCTCGGATTTATCCTGATTGGCTCAGGGAAGGGCGGAGACGATCAAACCTCGGCAACGTCCCCAAAGCAGGAATCTCCTACCCCAAAACCCAAGCTCAAGCTCAAGCCCAAGCCCAAGCCTTCCCCCGTTGCAGAGATCCCCGAGAAGAAGGACAAGCCCGCCCCTGAGCCTGCCAAGCCCAAACCAGTTGAAAGCATTACGCAGGCGCTGGTGAGGCTCCAAGCCAAGCTTAAATCCGGTAACCTATCCGAACTTCCCAAGGGAACCGTCAAGCGCGGAACGTCTCACTATCTTCTGATCACCAGCGCTCGCTCATGGATTGCCGCCTCTCATTACGCGGAGGCCCATGGGGCTCAGCTGGCCGCAATGAGCAGCAAGGAGGATCTTAAATGGGCCGTTTCTGAGCTCAAGCTTACCAGCCCGTGTTGGCTGGGCCTCTCAGATTCCGGCATGGAAGGGAAGTGGTACTGGGTGGATGGGAGCGCTCCCTCGGAAGATTTGTGGGCGGCGGGGCAGCCTGATGAAACCACCTCAGACGACGGTGGCGAGGACTACGCTGCCCTTCTCCCGGATCAGTCTCTCGATGACATGCCCGCCTCACGGAACCTGCCTTTCATTCTCCAATGGACAGAGGGAGGCAACACAGGATCTATCGCAAGACAGCTTGAAAGAGTCTCGGCCTCGCTCAAAGCCAAGCGGCCAGTTTTCCCAGCTGGCACCCAGAACATCAATGGCTCCCGCTTTCTTGCCGTTCCCGAATCCATGTCGTGGGAGCAGGCTAATAGCCTCGCGGAGGGGGCTGGGGGACATCTCGCAGTTCCTTCCAGTCAGGAAGAAGCGGATTGGATCGGCACGTCCATGCGAGAGTTACTTGACCAGGGGGAAGGGTGCTGGATCGGAGGAAGGCAGAAGGGCACCGCCACGCCCGTATGGACTTTTGTCACGGGTGAACGTTTCGACTTTGTCACCTGGGCGCCCGGGCAGCCGAATCCCGGTGATGGTTCGGAGAAATATCTGCAATTTGGAAAAGGCGAGGATTCGGCGTTCGGCTATCTCAATGCAGCTGGAGGCCCCTCTGAAGCGCGCTTCTTCCTGGTAGAATGGTCAGCCCCCTCCCGCCGGAACATGCCGAGTGCCGGAGAAGCAAATCGCCCAGCTGGGGCCGAGGACTGGCTCGTTAAATACCGGCAGATATTCCGTGATGGCGAAAAGGCGTCCCATGAGCGCTGGAAGAGGCGACACGACAAAAACATAAAGGACTTCATTTCCGAAATGAGAAGCGAAACCAGCACGGCCCGCCGTTTTAGCCGAGAAGCGGAAAAGCTGATTGATGGAATTACCGACAACATGAAGGAACAGGGAGAAATCCCTGCTTCGCTCAACCTGCCTGACTGGGCAAGGTGGGCAGGGCGTGCCGTGGAGAAAGAACACGAGAGAGCCGTGGCCAAGCAGCAAGGCATCTGGGAGGACTACGAGACCGACTTTGAAGATGCAAAGAGTCGCTACTGCGCCCAGATTAATAAGGAAATTCGGCGGCGTCAGGCCCAAGGAGATCGCGAAGGAGCCGCCTACCTTGGACGGGAGGAGGCTGCAGCGGCGGACAAGCCCTATTTTCTCGCTATTCTCGATGGGGAATTCCCCGAGGTTCCTGACGGACTGGGTGACAACGACGAGTAGGATCAGTGAGTTGACCGGTCTCGAACCCGGGCTAGGCTCTCCCCGTCCGCAAAAGATCGCGTCATGGACCATCCGGTCGTTGACCCCCCTGCCTTCTTCAAGCCCTTAACTTCCGGTCCGTGCCCCCTGCCAAGAAAAGCACCTCGGCTTCTCCGGCCCGCCGCAAGCCCGGCAGCTCCAAACAGGCGCAGCATGACACCATCATCGTTCGTGGGGCCCGTCAGAACAATCTCAAGGGACTCGACCTGGATATTCCACTCGGCCAGTTGACCGTAGTCACCGGGCCTTCGGGCTCAGGTAAGTCTTCTCTCGCATTCCAAACGCTCTACGCGGAGGGCCAGCGGCGCTACGTGGAGACCTTCTCTCCCTACGTCAGACAGTTCTTCGACCGAATGGATAAACCCTTGGTCGACCGGATTGATGGGATCCCTCCCGCCATTGCCATCGAGCAGAAAAATAATGTCCGCTCAACACGCTCAACAGTCGGCACCATAACCGAAATCAACGATTACCTGAAGTTGCTTTACGCGCGTTGTGCACATGCTGTCGATCCCTCCTCAGGTGATGTTATTCGTCCAGACACCAGCGATTCCATTGCCACGTGGTGCCTCGAAAACTTTTGCGACCAGCAAGCTCTCATCCTCTTTCCTGTCGACGTTCCCCGCAACACAGAGCTCGAACCATTCTTCGCGTTTCTGCAGCAGCAAGGTTACCTTCGAATTTTCCTCAACGGACAGGTCGTCCGGACCGACGCCCCCGAGGAGGCCGGGTTTGCCCTGCTTCCTCCCCAGCTTTACGTGATTCAGGATCGAATCCTCATCAAAAAAGCTAACCAGCATCGAATTCTGGAGGCTCTGGAACGAGCCCTCGACCTCGGCAAAGGAACCTGCGCAATCAGCGACGAAGGAGAATCAGGCACGCCGAGATCCTTCACTACGAATTGGAGTAATCCTCTCACAGGGTTCACTGCCCGACCCCCGACTCCCGCTCTCTTCAGCTTCAACAACCCGATGGGGGCATGCCCAAACTGCCGAGGCTTTGGCCGTGTCATCGGCATTGATCTCAACAAGGCGATTCCAGATCATTCCCGCTCCATCCACCAAGGCTGTGTAAAACCCTTCCAGGGAGAACGGGGAGAGGAGTGCCAGCGAGATCTCGAACTCCACGGAGCCCGCAGAGGCTTGGATCTCGACTGCCCCTTCTCTGACCTGAGTAGCGAGGAGCAGAGCTGGGTCCTCTACGGTGAGCGAACCAGCCCTGAGGATGCGTGGGAAAATGAGGAATGGTATGGCGTGAAGGGGTTTTTTGAATGGCTGGAAGGGCGAGCATACAAGATGCACATCCGCGTTTTCCTGAGCCGCTACCGGTCCTATACGACCTGCAGCACTTGCAGGGGCGCCCGCCTTCAACCCGAAGCCCTCTGTTTTCAGGTCGACGGACGTACTCTCCCCGAGATCTGGCGTAGCCCCGTCACAGATCTACATCAATGGATCACTCAATTTACCGAAAGCCTCCACGCAGAAGGCGGTGGGATCGATAAGACCACCAAGCTTGTCCTTTCCGAGATCTCGAACCGGTTACGCTACCTCTGTGAGGTTGGACTAGGATACCTCACTCTCGACCGGGCTACCCGCACCCTCTCAGGAGGTGAAATTGAACGAGTCAACCTGACCAGCTGTCTTGGCGCTTCCCTGACTAACACGCTCTTTGTTCTCGACGAACCGACCGTCGGGCTCCACCCCAGAGACGTCGGCGCCCTCATTTCCGTGATGCATGGCCTCCGCGACAAGGGAAACACACTTCTCGTCGTGGAGCACGAGGAGGCCGTGATGCGTGCTGCGGACTACCTTCTAGACATTGGGCCCGGCGCCGGAGAGCAGGGAGGTGAAATTGTAGCGGCATTACCGGGACGCCGTGCGTTCCAGCCCGGCTCCCTGCGATCCTGCCCCCAAAGTTCAACCCTGCCTTATCTCCTCGGCAAACACTCGATTCCCATTCCACGCGAACGCCGAAAGCCCGGGGGCTACATCCACATTCGTGGGGCCTCCCGTCACAACCTGAGCAAGCTTGACGTAGATATTCCGCTTGGCGTCTTCGCCTGTGTAACGGGAGTTTCGGGCTCTGGAAAATCCACATTGGTTCACGATGTCCTTTACCAGAACTTGGCGGTAGCACTGCAGATAAATACCGATTCTGAACCCGCTCCTCTGCAGCAGCTTAGCGGTGCTGAGCACATCACGAGTGTGAAGCTCGTAGACCAGAGCCCTCTTTCCCGCACCCCGCGCTCGACACCAGTCGTATATCTTGGCGCCTTTGATCTCATCCGCCAGCTTTTCGCTGAAAGTCCAGACGGAAAGCTTGCCGGAACAACCCCGGGATTTTTTTCCTTTAACTCCGGGGCTGGGCGCTGCGAAAGATGTTCCGGCAACGGCTTCGAGAAGGTAGAAATGCAGTTTCTCTCGGACCTGTATCTTACCTGTCCAGAGTGCCAAGGCTCACGTTATAATCAATCCGCTCTTGAGATCCAGTTTGAGGAGAAATCTATCGCAGAGGTTCTCGCCCTCACGGTCACCGAGGCCACGTCCTTCTTTGCCCGAGGCGCCGCGGAGACAACGCGTAGGGCCACTACCAAGGAAGCTGCCATCAAGGCCCGTATTCTTCTTATTCTACGGCCTCTGGAGGATCTGGGCCTCGGATATCTTCGCCTCGGGCAGCCCCTGAACACTCTTTCCGGAGGTGAATCGCAACGCCTGAAGCTTTGCACCATTCTGGTGGAAGCTCTTTCCAGTCGCAAGGCTTCCCCCGAGCTCCTGGTGCTCGATGAGCCCACTACCGGCCTGCACTTTGGCGATATTCAAAAGCTTCTTATTGTTTTCAATCGGCTGGTAGATGTCGGGCATTCGCTGGTCGTCATCGAGCATAACCTCGATGTCATCAAATCTGCAGACTATCTAATTGATGTGGGTCCCGGAGCTGGATCTGAAGGAGGCAAAATTGTTGCGAAGGGAACACCCGAGGAGGTGATGAAAACTGCGACCCAAACCGCTCTCTACCTCGCCCCCCTCTTCAACAGGGAACAACTCGGAAAGGAAAAAACCTGGTCTAAGAACTCTTCCAGAAATCGGACTCAGAACACCATTCAGATTGCTGGAGCCCGGGAGCATAATCTGAAAAACGTCGATGTCACTATTCCGAGAGATACGTTCGTGGTAGTCACCGGACTCAGTGGAAGTGGAAAATCCACTCTCGCTTTCGACATTATCTTTGCGGAAGGGCAGAGACGCTTTCTCGATTCCATGTCTCCGTATGCTCGTCAATTTGCCGAGCAAATGGAGAAGCCAGATATTGACCGCATCTCCGGACTTCCTCCCACAGTCGCGATAGAACAGCGTATTTCACAAGGGGGTGGGAAGTCTACCGTCGCAACCGTTACAGAGGTCTATCACTTTCTTCGCCTCCTTTACGCAAAACTTGGCACTCAGCATTGCCCTGAGTCCGGGGAACCCGTGATCCCCCAAACCGAGGACGCCATCGTTGAGGCGGTCCGGTCTCATTTGCAGCAAGGATCCGTCGACATCCTCGCTCCGGTTGTTCGAGGGAGAAAAGGTTTTCATAGTGATGTTGCTGCGTGGGCTGAGCGGCAGGGATACACCCGCCTACTCGTGGACAACCAGTGGAAAGAAGTTGAGACATTCGAGCGACTCGAACGCTTCCAAGAACACGATATTGACGTCCTCATTCTGCACGTTTCGAAGGCCAGCACCCGTATTTCAGCTGTTCGAGAGGCAGTAGCAACTGCCCTTCAATTGGGAAAGGGAACCCTTCGGCTTCTCGATTCTGGCAACTTTCTGCACCCTTTCTCGAAAGCACGCGTAAGCCCAGTCACTGGCCGCTCCTTCGAGGCTCCTGATCCCGCCCACTTTTCGTTCAACTCCCCGCGCGGATGGTGCAAAACCTGCAGAGGGCACGGAGAGGTCATGCCTAGCCAAAAGCGCTCCAGGAAGTCGAGGCGGGATTCCTTCAATTCCAAAACGGAGGCTGAAATTGACTTTGATCGGAAGCTGGACCGGGCGGACAAGGAAGATCTCGTTATTTGCCCGGACTGCCAGGGAAGCCGCCTGAACGAGATCTCCCGGGCCATCCGGATTCAGGATTATGCGATTCAGGATCTAACCATGCTCCCGGTCTCGGAGGCGGCCAACGCAGTGGAGAAATTCCACTTTACCGGGAGAGCACGCACGATTGCTCGCGATATCATCCCTGAAATTGTTCAGCGCCTGCTTTTCCTCGAGAAAGTTGGTCTGGGCTATCTCCAACTTAATAGATCTGCCCGAACTCTTTCAGGCGGCGAGGCTCAGCGTATTCGTCTGGCAGCCCAGCTGGGCTCTAACCTCCGGGGTGTCCTCTACGTTCTGGATGAACCTACGATTGGGCTTCATCCCCGTGACAACCAGAAGCTCCTCGATACGCTCGAGACCCTGAGAGAAAAGGGCAATTCCCTCCTCGTGGTCGAACACGATGATGAGACGATGGAGCGGGCAGGACATATTATAGATCTTGGCCCCGGAGCCGGACGCCATGGCGGAGAAATTGTTGCATCTGGCACTCTGGGGAAGATCCGGAAGCTGAAAAAGTCGATAACGGGCCAAGCCCTGGCCAACCCTCTATCCCATCCTATCCGGGGCCGACGGCGGTCTTTGCCAAAAGCCTCTGCAAGAACAGGGTGGCTCAGGCTCAAGGGGTGTTCCGTAAATAATCTCAAGAAACTCGAGGTCCGGATTCCCCTCGGGCGCCTGACAGTGATCACCGGGATCTCCGGCTGCGGAAAGTCTTCTCTCATGAGGGGCACACTTGCCGAGCTCTTCAAGCGGAACCCAGACAAGACATGGGCTTCCGCTTCAGGGGTAAAATCAATCCGCCATTGCTACGAGGTCGACCAGTCTCCCATTGGTAAGACCTCTCGATCCTGCCCCGCGACTTACGTGAAGATTTTCGATGAAATTCGTAAACTCTTTGCTCAGCTTCCGGAGGCGCGCATGAAGGGATTCGATGCCTCCCGATTTTCATTCAACAATGCGAGTGGCCAGTGCCCCGAGTGTAAAGGGAACGGGCGAATTAAGCTGGAAATGGACTTTCTCCCTTCCACGTGGACTCATTGCGAGAGTTGCAACGGCAAACGCTATAATCCTGCCACTCTTGCAATACGATACAATGGCCAATCCATCGGCGATGTTCTCGCTATGACCATTGACGAAGCTGCAGAGTTTTTCGCCGCCCACGGGAAACTCCACAGGACCTTGTCCCTTCTTAAGGAAACCGGGCTCGGTTATCTCCAGATCGGACAGCCAAGCCCTACCCTTTCGGGCGGAGAGGCCCAGCGGATCAAGCTTGTAACCGAACTGACCCGCGGCCGGATCAGCAAAACCTCGATCAAGTCGCGAAAGACCCAGGCCAACCTCTACCTGATTGAAGAGCCATCAATCGGACTCCACCTCGAGGACGTAAAAAGACTGATCGACGTCCTTCATCGTTTAGTCGAGGAAGGACATACCGTGGTAGTAGTCGAGCACCACACCGGAATCATGGCCGAGGCAGATAATATCATCGATATGGGCCCCGAGGCCGGAGAATCCGGAGGACGTATTGTTTCGCAAGGTCCCCCGGAAAAAGTCGCCAATTCGAAAACCTCCCGAACGGCTCCCTTTCTCAGGGCAGCCCTGAAAGGTTAAGGGCTTGAGCCAGTTACGGAGAAAGATCCACCCTCTGATAAGATGAGATTCCCGGAACCAGCAGAGATTTTGCAAGATCCCCCAGATTTTCCCCGTAAATAAACTATCTTAGCGCCTCGTTGCTCTCTTCTGCTCTTATCTGAAAGATTTGCTTGCTCCCAGAGCAACACGGCCCATGTTCCCGCCAGAATGAAAAATATCCTCCTCATCCTTACAGCTGCGGCATTGATGATCCCGGTTTCCCGGGCCGAAGAGAAAGCGGATGCAACCAAAGCTGACGTCAAGGTCACTATCACGGGTAACGACCAGATGAAATACGACAAAGCCGAGATCGAGGTAAAGGCGGGCCAGACCGTCGCCCTTACTTTCAAGAATATCGGAGCTCTCCCCAAGGCTGCCATGGGCCATAATTTGGTGATCCTGAAGCCCGGCTCTGATATACCAAAGTTTGCCATCGGTGGCGTAGCCAACGCGGCCGGAGACTATCTCCCTCTCGACCCTGCCCTCATCGCCCAAATTGTCGCGAAGACCAAAATTCTGGGGCCTAAAGAGGAAGAAACGATCGTTTTCAAGGCTACCGCTGCGGGGGATTATCCTTTCCTATGCACGTTCCCGGGGCACTTCGGTGTCATGAAGGGAATACTCAAGGTCAACTAAGGAACTTTTTTACCCTGATCGCATAAAGCCACGCCCCGGCGTGGCTTTTTTATTTTGTGAGCTAGCACCCACCCGGAACCTCACTTTTGCGGTCAGCGTCTTCAGGGAGTGCTCTCTGCGCCCTCACCTTCGGCGCTATCCGGGCAGCTATCGTCTGCAGTTTCCTCTCCGACCGGAAAGCAATGGCCATTAAGTCAGGTAGGAATTCCTACTGCAGGCAGGATCCATAGCTGCAGGGCCAGGTAAAGCCCCACAATACCTCCGGCTACGAGGAACCCTCCAAGGAAACCCCTCGGTTTTTTGTGGTTCCTGTCTTCGCGCACCTTCATGGACTGAGAAGTAGACTGTTCACTCTCAAGATAGGGCCAAGTCGTATCCTCGCTACTAGAAAAGATTTTCCCTTCCCAAAGATTCGTAAGGCTTCCTGCATTGCGATCGGAACGGAATCTGCATACTTTGCTATATGATCAAGGCCTTCCGCCTCCTCATTGTAGTCGCAGTGATGGCAGCTTCCACGGTATTCGCGCAGCACCAGCACTTTAAGAATTTGGAATGGCGAGAGCGGCTGACCGATCATTTTGCGCTGCGAGCAAAGGGAACAAATCATGATCCAGCTCGTCGCTATGCGGAAAAGGTCTGGGACGAGTGCGTCCGGGTTCTCCCCGGACTCGAAGAAGACTTCGGACAGAACAAATTCAGGACCCCAGGTGGCGCTTCGGGCTCTGAAACCGCTCCTTACCGCTTCACGGTTTACCTCGTTGGCTCAGGCCACGACTACACCACCGTTCTCGAGCAGGAACAGCAACGAAGCGGATGGGATGCGAACCAGCTCCAATCCTGCAGGATTACTCGCAACTACGGAGACCCTCAGAACCGCTACCGGGTGCTCTGTAAAGCGGACCCCGAACGATCGGCCGGAGGAGAGACCGACCTGACGCCCGTATTTGTCCATGGCACCGCAGCTACAATCCTTAAAGGGCGCGGCCTGTCAGGATCCATGCCCTTCTGGATGACTGCCGGATGGGGCTACTATGTGGAGCACCGCATCTTTCGGCTCTGCCGGGTGCACTACATTGATTTCAAGACCTATTACGCGAACGAAAAGGCAGATTTCAAAAGGGGGGCTACCCTTGGGGCGGATGAATCATGGCCCAGCCCGTTGAAAAAAATGTGCCGGAAAGAGATCCGGGAGACTCTCGACTCGGTATGTAAGGCCGAAATCCTTTCCCTTACACCTAATCAGTCGGGCTATATTTTCGCCCTGACCTACTTCCTTGTAAGCACTGACGAGAATATCAAGAAATACCAGAAGCTGGTTGAGCGATCCCGCCAGGGTGAAAAAATCACCAAGTCCGTTCTTCTCGAGGTCTATGGCTACGAAGACGATGCCGCTTTGGAAAAGGACTGGTATGAGTTCATGGAAAGCCGGGAATTCCGGTAGGCCTCGCCAAACCCCCCGTCTTGGGTGCTCAGGTCCGCTAGTAGTATTCTTGGAGCGGTCTCACCTTGAACTCCCGTTGCTGCAGGGAGCGAATCGCCTTCACACTTGCGTCTGCCGCAGAAAGATTCGTGCAAAGGCTAACCTTGTTGGCCACTGCGGTGCTACGGATGATGACCTCATCCTCCCTTGATTCATGACTACTTGGGGTATTCACCACAAACTGGATCTCCCCATTTTTCATCATATCCAGAACGTTCGGCCGCTTCCGTTCAGCGAGTTTGTAAAGACGCTGGGCAGCAACTCCCGCTTCCTCCAAGGCACGGTGAGTTCCCCCGGTGGCAAAAAGGGTGAACCCCGCTTCAACGAATTGTGAAGCGATAGTGATTGCCTCCTCCTTGTCACGGTCACTCACCGAGATGAAGACATTTCCCTCCATTGGCAGCGGATTAAATGCGCTTATCTGGCTCTTTGCGTATGCCATCCCAAGGTCCTCATCAATGCCCATCACCTCTCCCGTGGACTTCATCTCGGGTCCAAGAACAATGTCGATACCAGGGAATCGAGGCCACGGAAAGACCGCCTCCTTGACGTTATAGTGAGCAGGCACAATACGCTCGGCAAGCCCCAGATCGGGAAGTTTCTCCCCTACCATGATCTTCGCCGCGATCTTAGCCAGTGGAACCCCGATTGCCTTCGAGACGAAAGGCACCGTTCGGGAAGCCCTTGGGTTCACCTCGATCACATAGAGCTCTCCATCCTTAACGGCAAACTGAATATTCATGAGGCCCTTAACCTTTAATTCTCTCGCGAGGTTGATCGCAGCCTCCTCAATCTCTGCCTCAATCTTCTCCCCCAGGCTAAAAGCAGGAATGACACAGGCCGAGTCTCCTGAATGAACGCCAGCATGCTCAATATGCTGCATGATTGCTCCCACAACCGTATTCTCTCCATCGGAGATACAATCAACGTCCACCTCGGTGGCCCCCTCGAGGAAGCGATCTACAAGCACTGGCCGCTCCGGAGAGGCATCAACCGCCTCTCGCATGTAACGACGCAACTCCTTATCATCATAGACAATCATCATGGCCCGCCCCCCTAGGACAAAGGACGGGCGCACCAATACAGGGTATCCGATTCTGCCCGCAACCTCGATGGCTTCCTCCTCAGAGACCGCCGTTCCCGCCTCAGCCTGCTGCAAGCCAAGACCGTCAAGCAGGGCCGAGAAATGCTTTCGGTCCTCGGCGAGCTCGATGGATGCTGGAGATGTCCCAACGATAGGGACTCCATGTCGCTCAAGATCGGCGGCAAGATTGAGAGGGGTCTGCCCTCCGAACTGAACGATCACCCCGTCAGGGTTTTCCTGATCGCAGATGTTCAGGACGTCCTCCAGCGTAAGCGGCTCAAAAAACAACTTGTCACTGGTATCGTAGTCCGTGGAGACAGTTTCCGGATTCGAGTTAACTATAATTGTCTCATAGCCCAATTCCTTCAGCGCGAACGAGGCGTGCACACAGCAGTAATCAAATTCTATTCCCTGCCCGATCCTGTTAGGTCCTCCCCCTAGGATGATAATCTTCTTCGTCTCTGAGTCCCGTGCTTCATTCTCGTCACCATAGGTCGAATAATAGTAGGGCGTGTAAGCCTCAAACTCCGCAGCACAGGTATCAACAAGGCGGTAGGTTGGAAGAATACCTACTCCTTTTCTCTTTTCTCTGACCGAATCCTCCGACTCCCCTCGGGCAAGAGCGATCTGCTTGTCGGAGAAACCAAGCTTCTTCGCCCGCCGCAAGTCAAGATCTGCCAGATTTGCTCCCTCTTCTGCGATTTCCTTAAGGTGCGCAAGAAACCAGCGATCGATCTGGGTGGCCTCGAAAAGATCTTCGACGCTCCAGCCATGCTCATACGCGACCTTGATCCAGTAAATCCGTTCACAGTTGGGCACGTGCAGCTTGCGCTCAATATCCTCGCGAGACGGATTGGCCGGATCCTTGCCGTCCCAACCAAATCCATGGCGGCCTGTTTCGAGTGAACGGAGAGCTTTCTGCATGCTTTCCTTGAAGGTCCGGCCGATGCTCATTGCCTCGCCGACGGACTTCATCTGAGTCGTAAGGACAGGATCTGCGGCAGGAAATTTTTCGAAGGTAAAGCGTGGCACCTTAGTCACCACATAATCGATGGTGGGTTCAAAGCTGGCCGGCGTCTCCCGAGTAATATCGTTGGGGAGTTCGTCCAGGGTGTATCCGACCGCGAGTTTGGCCGCGATTTTGGCAATCGGGAAGCCCGTCGCTTTCGAGGCCAGCGCCGAGGATCGGGAAACTCGCGGGTTCATTTCGATCACCACCACCCGACCATTTTTAGGATCCACCGCAAACTGAATGTTTGACCCCCCAGTCTCCACCCCAATTTCACGGATAACCGCAAAGGATTGATCCCGCATGATCTGGTATTCCCTGTCGCTCAAGGTCTGGGCAGGAGCTACCGTGATGGAATCACCCGTATGGACCCCCATGGGATCCAGGTTTTCGATCGAACAAATGACGACACAGTTGTCCGCGCAGTCACGCATGACCTCCATCTCAAACTCTTTCCATCCCAGCAGGCTCTCCTCAACAAGGACCTCGGTAACGGGAGAGAGGTCTAATCCTCTCGCCACGATCGTCTCGAACTCCTCCTTGTTGTAGGCGATTCCTCCTCCACTGCCGCCAAGAGTGTAGGCAGGCCGTATAATCAGGGGGAACGTTCCGATCTCCGCCGCAACACTTCGCGCATCCTCCATGGTATGGACAACACCAGACTGCGGAAGGTCCAAACCAATCTTGAGCATGGCCTCCTTGAAGAGCAAACGATCCTCTCCCTTGGCGATCGCATCCGCGTTAGCTCCAATCATGCGCACGTTGAGCTCCTGGAGAGCCCCACTGTGCCACAAGTCCATGGAAGCATTAAGAGCGGTCTGACCCCCAAGGGTGGGAAGGAGCGCGTCTGGCTTCTCCTTCTCAATGATCTTCCGAATCACCTCAGGGGTAATCGGTTCGATATAGGTCCGATCCGCAAACTCCGGATCGGTCATAATGGTGGCCGGATTGGAGTTCACCAAGACTACTTCGTAGCCCTCTTCCCGTAACGCCTTACAAGCTTGCGTCCCGGAGTAGTCAAATTCACACCCCTGACCGATGACGATCGGTCCCGACCCAATTAGCAGGATTTTTTGCAGGCTCGTGTCCTTTGGCATTCAGCTTGTCTGGCCTAAACTTTCGTTTTACTGCCAAGCGTCCGCTTCGGGGTCAAGACCAGCCCGAAAAAAAATCCTCTGAAGTCCCAAAACCCGCATTTTCTGACCGGATTGTGAACAACCTCCCTGTCTGCCGCATGATCCGGAGCCCCGCTAAACGCGCCGGCGTTTCCGCTTCAAATTCAACTGGGCCATCGACTTGGAGATCGACGCCTGAATGGCCGCCACCTCTTCCGCATTCTCAGAACTATCGATGTTCGCCAAAGACTCTTCGGCGCGCTTCATGGCTTCCTCCACCTTTTTCTCGTCAATCTCACTGTCGGTCACCGCGAGGTCCGTCAGAATCGTAACCTGTTCTTGGGTGACTTCCGCGAACCCGGAGCCAACCGCAAGCTCCTCCTCATTACCATCAATCTTGTAACGAAGCTCTCCAGGGTTCACTCCAGTAACCAGAGGAGCGTGTCCGGGGAGCGCCCCGATTTCTCCTTCCGTCCCGGGTAGATAGACACTTTCGACCTCACCGGAAAAAAACTTCCGTTCAGGAGTAACAATTTCGAGGAGGAATGCCATGGGCTGATCGGTATCTGTTTTCCCTGCAGAGTTAGAAAAATTTCCTATTCCTTTTCCACGGTATCGATCGCGCCCTTCATGTAGAAGTTACTTTCCGGGATCTCATCGTGCTTCCCATCAAGGATCTCTGCAAAGCCCTTCACGGTATCATCGACCGACACATACACGCCCGGAGTTCCGGTAAAGACCTCCGCCACACTGAAGGGCTGCGACAGGAAGCGCTGGATTTTACGCGCCCGGAACACCGTGAGCTTATCCTCATCAGAGAGCTCATCCATTCCCAAAATCGCAATGATGTCCTGCAGATCCTTGTAACGCTGCAGCACGCCTTGAACACCACGTGCTACACGGTAGTGCTCTTCACCCACTACATCGGGTGCCAAGGCGGTAGAAACAGAAGCAAGAGGATCCACTGCGGGGTATATGCCAAGCTCCGCTAAGGAACGCTCCAGCACCACCGTAGAATCAAGATGAGCAAACGTATTAGCAGGAGCAGGGTCAGTCAGGTCGTCCGCCGGCACGTAGACTGCCTGGAAGGAAGTGATAGAACCCTTGTTGGTAGAAGTAATCCGCTCCTGCAGGCCGGCCATTTCCTCTGCGAGAGTTGGCTGATAGCCCACTGCGGAGGGAGTTCTTCCCAGTAGCGCAGACACCTCGGACCCCGCCTGGGAAAAGCGGAACACGTTGTCCACAAAGAGAAGCACATCCTGATTCTCCTCATCCCGGAAGTATTCCGCCATCGCGAGGGCGGACAGAGCGACCCTGAGACGGGCTCCCGGAGGTTCATTCATCTGCCCGTAGGTAAGAGCAACCTTGGAGCCTTCGCTGATCACAGTCGGCATACCATGCTCATCGAGCTTAAGCTCCCCGTTCGCATCCTTTTCAGCATTGATTACGCCAGCCTCGATCATTTCCATCCAGAGGTCGTTTCCTTCTCGTGTCCGCTCTCCCACTCCCGCGAAAACGGAATATCCGCCATGGTTTTTCGCGATGTTATTGATAAGTTCCATGATGACCACGGTCTTACCCACGCCGGCACCACCAAAGGCTCCAACCTTTCCACCCTTGGTGAACGGGCAGATCAGGTCGATCACCTTGATGCCCGTCTCAAGAATTTCAGCAGAGGTTGACTGGTCGATTAGAGGCGGAGCGGGCGCATGAATCGGGTAGCGCTTTTCGTGAGGTACTGGTCCAAATCCATCCACCTCATTACCGGTCACGTTGAAAATTCGTCCGAGGACGCCACTGCCCACCGGCACCGTAATAGGGTCTCCAGTGTCCGTGACCGACATGCCCCGCTTTAATCCGTCCGTCGTTGTCATCGCCACCGCCCGAACCCAGCCGTCTCCCAGGTGCTGCTGCACTTCGAGGACCAGAGTCGTCTCCGCTCCATAAAGATCGTAGGTCACCTCAAGCGCGTTGTAGATGGCAGGAAGTTTCTCTGCTTTGGAGAAATCGGCGTCCACAACGGCGCCAATGATCTGCACGATAGTTCCAGTGTTGCTCATAATTGTCGGCGGGTTATTCTGGGTAGAGTTTGTTATATAAAAACTTGGTTCGGGCCCTCTATTCCATCGCCTTCATGGCGGTGGTGATCTCGAGAAGTTCTGACGTGATCGCGGCCTGACGCACCTTATTATACTCGAGGGTGAGGTCCTTGATCATCTGTTCGGCGTTATCGGTCGCCGCTTTCATGGCAACCATCCGGGCCGAATGCTCGGACGCCCGGGCCTCCAGAATCATCTGGTAAACTTGGTAGTTCAGATAAAGCGGGAGCAGCCTGTCGAGTACTTCGTTTGGGCTCGGCTCAAAGATGTAGTCCCGTGTGTGGTCGGTTTCCTCAACCTCAGCCCCTCCCCCCATGCCCTCGTAGGATCGCTTTTCTGCGAGCTTAGATCCTTCCACCGGGAGAAGCTGCTGAATCCATGGAGTCTGGGTCAGAGTGGTTTCGAAGTTGGTAAACGCCACTTTCACAGCGTTGTATTCTCCACCCAGAAACTGTTTGGTCAGGTAGGTCCCAAGGGGTTTTGCGTCCGCAAATGGCGTGGGATCTGCAACCTCCCAGTCGGATACGATGTTGTGCCCTAGTTTGCCGAGAGACATTCGCAGTTTGCGCCCAACCGTAACGATCTCGGTGTCATCGCCAACCTCTGCCCTTACTTTCTTCAGGAGGTTGGTATTCAGCCCTCCACATAGGCCCTTGTCGGTCGAAACTACGAGCAAGAGCTTTTTGGTTCCGGCAGGTTTCTTGAGCAAGATGTGCTCCTCCTCGCTGAGGTTTTCCTTGAGGTCTACCAGTACCCGGTTCAAGCGATCGGCGTAGTCGCGCCCGGCCACAGCCTGATCCTGAGCTTTTTTCATCTTCGCGGCCGCCACCAGCTGCATCGCCTTGGTGATTTGCGAAGTATTTTTCACCGACTTGATTCGTCGGCGGATGTCGCGAAGGTTGGCCATTCTTCAGGAAACCGTAATCTTTTTCTTTAGGGGTCTACTTTTGCCAGAGGGGGGCGAGGGGAGAAATCAGTAAGTTTCTAAGTCCAGGAGGCCTTGAAGTCCTTGAGGGCCGTCTCTAGCCCACTGACTACCTCATCGGTGAGGGCCTTTTCGTCGAGAATCAGTTGGAGAAGATCCGCCTTCCGCGTCGAGAGGAACTCTTCGAGGGCCTCCTGACATTCCTTGATCCTCTTCACCTCGACATCGTCAAAGTATCCATTCTGCATGGCCCACAAAGTGGCGACCTCGAGATCAAGTCCAAGAGGGCTGTATTGGTTCTGTTTAAACAGCTCCACGATGCGTTCACCCCGCTCAATCTTGGCCTTAGTGGCGTCATCGAGATCAGAACCAAATTGAGCGAAGGCCTGGAGCTCCCGGAACTGGGCCAGATCAAGCTTGGTAGTTCCGGACACTTTCTTAATCGCCTTGGTCTGGGCAGCAGAGCCCACCCGCGACACCGAGAGACCCACCGAAATCGCCGGTCGAATACCCTGATAAAATAAGTCCGTCTCGAGGAAAATCTGCCCATCCGTAATTGAGATCACATTGGTCGGGATATAGGCTGACACGTCTCCTGCTTGAGTCTCAATGATAGGTAGTGCAGTAATGGATCCCCCTCCCTCGGCATCTGAGAGCCGAGCGGAACGCTCCAACAACCGACTATGCAGGTAGAAGACATCGCCTGGATAAGCCTCCCGCCCCGAGGGCCGGCGCAACACGAGTGAAACCTGCCGGTAAGCGACGGCCTGCTTCGAAAGATCATCATACACGATGAGGACATCCTCACCCTGGTCCATGAGATACTCCGCCATGGCACAACCGGCATAGGGTGCAAGGAACTGATTGGTGGCCGAATCCGAGGCCGAAGCTGCTACCACGATGGTATTCTCCATGGCCCCTGCTTTTTCGAGGGTGGCGATTGTCCGAGCGATATTGGACTGCTTCTGACCTATCGCCACGTAAACACAATAGAGTGGCTTGTGATTCTTTAGGGTGCCCTCCTTGGCGGCCTTGTTTTGCTGGGCCTGCGAAATGATGGTATCCACCGCAATGGTCGTCTTGCCCGTAGAGCGGTCTCCAATAATGAGCTCTCGCTGCCCCCGACCAATCGGAATCATGGCGTCAATTGCCGCAATGCCCGTCTGCACAGGCACGCTCACTGACTTCCTTTTAATGATCCCAGGAGCAATTTTCTCCACCGGGTAACTATCGTCGGAATGAACATCTCCCTTGCCGTCCACCGGACGGCCGAGGGCGTCCACCACCCTCCCGAGGAGTCCTTTGCCCACCGGCACGGAGAGCAGCTTCCCGGTAGTATGGCATTCATCCCCTTCCGCGATGTGCCTCGATTCCCCAAGCATCACGACACCTACCTCACCTTCCTCTAGATTAAGGGCCAGACCGAAGAGATTTCCCGGAAACTCGATCATCTCGTTCAGTTGCACCTCGCTGAGGCCCTCGACCTTGGCGACACCATCACCGATTTCACGGACAGTGCCGACATTGGTCTTTGCGACCCCCGCAGATATATTTGCGATTTCCTGTTCCAGTTCCTGAAGGATATTGCTCATAAGAGTGAAAAATAAATTTGAGAGAGAAATTAAATTCGAGAGTAATTAAAGGGCATTGGTTAGACGATCAAGGCGGGTCTTAACACTGCCATCCCAAACATCATTACCGACCCGCACCCGCGTGCCGCCTAGCAGTTCCGGAGTGACCCTGAACTCAAAAGTGAGGTCACCTCCATATTGGCGAGAGAGGCTGTCCTTAATCCTGTCCCTGGAGGAGTCGTCCAACGAAGTAGCACTTTCTACGAAGACCTGACGCCGCTCTAACTCAAGCCGGATGAGCCTTTTCAGTTCATGTAGAATCGCCTGCCATCCACGCGGCTTTGTTTGGGCAATTTTCTTGAATATTACCCGTAGCTGATCGTCATTGACCCTGTCACTCTCAACACACAAGCGGAAGGCGCGCCGGGCTGTAGTCGCTGATTCGCGGGAAATTTTCATCGTTGGTGTAGGAGGCTGCTAGCTTTCCACGCCGGCCATCGCCTCTTCGTTGATCCGCTTTTGGTCTTCTTCGTCAAGAACCTTGCCTGTGACCTGGGCGGTAGTGTTTACAACCAGTCTGCCAAACTCTTTTTTCAGCTCTGATCTCAACTTATCCCGCTCGGCTCGGGCCGCTTCCTCGGCCTTAGCGATAATGTTTCTGGCCTCTGCACTGGCCTCTTCGGCCTTCTTTTCGCCAAGAGCTACAGCGCTTTCTTTAGCTTCTTCCACAAGGCGCTTGGCCTGTTCGTTGGCTTCTTTAATGGCCTCCCGGGTGCGTTCCTCGCTTGCAGCGACTTGGCTTTCCACCTCAGCAAGCTTGGACTCTCCATCCGTGATCCTCTTTTTCCGCTCCTCAAGCATCTCAAGGATCGGTCGGTAGGCAAATTTCCGCAGGACTAGACACACAATGAGAAAGTTGACGAGCTGGCATAAAAAGGTTCCCCAGTGAACTCCGAAGGTTTTCAGGATCGTATTGACCACGCCGCCGTTACCGGCTTCGACGTCGGCTGCTCCGGTCGCCGCCAGAACCACAATGAAATCGAGAGACATGAAAATGTATGGGGTGGGTGCTCAGGATAATTGGTGAGGGGGGGAGCCCCAAGAGGGGCTCCCTTCGACTCTAGCCTTCTCCAATACCACCAAGGAAGATAGCGATGAAGATCAGTCCTTCTGCCAGCGCAGCGAAAATGATCCCAATCTTCAAAATCTCCTTATTTGCGGAAGGATTCCGGCCTACAGCTTCAGCCGCCTTGGCACCCACCATGCCCACCCCAATGCCTGCGGCAATAGCTGCTGCAGCGACGTGGATTCGGCCCGAAATTTCAGCGAAGATTTCTGGAAAATACGGAACGTTTGCGAGAAATAGCATTATTGGATCCATTGGTTCGATTATTGTTTTGGTTGTTTTGGTTGTTTTTGCCGACCCCCACGATGTTCATGGTCCGATCAGCAAGAGCTTTTCTAGGTTTCTGGCGCTGACGGGGGAGAAGTTGATCCGACATCACCCTCTTGATGAGCTTCTTCATCATGTTCATCATCGTCATGTTCGCACATGATCTGGGTGAAAACCGCGCATAATAAGACGAAGACGAGGGCTTGGATTAATCCCACAAGAAGCTCGAGAAAATAGAAGGGTAGCGCGGGGAAAGGTTTCAGAAACCACGGCAGCCCCTCCATTACCATGAGTGTTTCCAGCATCGTCTCACCCGCAAACACATTCCCGTAGAGGCGAAACATGAGAGCGACAGGCCTCACCCCGATCGAAATGACTTCGATAATTCCAACGAAGAAAAAAACCGGAACCATGACAAAGATCATGAAACCCTCAAATTTGCCCTTCGGCGCAAAGATATGACTGAAAAAGTTCTTGATTCCAATCTCACTGAAAGACCACCAGAGCCAGCAGAGAAAGAAGGTTGCCGACATAGCGAGCGTCAGATTCAAATCTGCGTTCGCACCTCGAAGCAGAGGCCGGAACTTATCGTTATCTGGCACCTCTTCCCCGGAAAGATCCCATCCGACTGTGCCCACGCCCGGGACGAGTCCTGCCCAATTCGCGAAAAGGATCACCACAAAAGCAGTCGCAAAAAACCAAAAAGTTCTCTTTGCCAGCCGTTCGCCAAGGATCCCGGAAAAGAATCCAAATAAAGTTTCAACAAGCCATTCCACCAAATTCTGAAGGCCGCTCGGAACGAGCGTCATCTTTCGTGTCGCCAGCTGGCAGACCACAATAATGATCAAAGCGACAAGCCAGACCATGATAATCGAGTTCGTGATACCCGGAGCAATCGGAATAGCTTCTGCGTTTGTGGGGATCGCCTCATGTCCCTCACCTGCAGCCTCGGCTCTTCCGGCCCCCACTATTACGGAGAGACAGACGCCAACAAGTCGAAGAAACTGGAAGGCCACGAAGCGGGATCTCGACGGCATTTGAGGAAGAAGCTTGGCGGTGAATAGAGGGCCCCCCTGATACGAGCAAGATGAATTTCTGAAATCATTCACAAAGTCTGCCCTGACCAACTGCTGCAGACTGGCGCACCAGCAGTGATGGCCCCCGTTTTGCTCCAAGGGGCACACCAGCAAACTGCCGGTGGCTGCGGCTATGGTCCTTGAATTTCAGCCCTCGCTAACCTTTATGCAAACCCCACGAATTACCTAGCCCGAGCAGTGGGGGGCCGCCCCGGGCCTGAGCCCCTACCAGCCGCCTCCCCCTCCTCCTCCGCCACCACCTCCGGATCCACCGCCACCACCACCTCCTCCGCCGCCGCCAAACCCACCACCACCGGAGGAAGGCGCGCTGGCAGAGGAGCTCAAGGACCCCGTGAAGCTTCCAGAAAGATCGCTTACAAAGCCACTCATCCCCGCACCACTCGTAAAGCCTGAATCGCTTCGGTAAAATCCCGGGCTGTAAGAACCCGAAGACGAGTCTACCCCCGACGCCTTCAGGACCTCCTCAAATTGCTCCCCCCACTGCTGCTCACAGCCGAGTGCCACCGCGTAGGGCAGGAACTCCTCAAACAGCTCAAGGGTCTTCTCCGGAGTTTCCGGTGGAGCGTAGAGTCGAAGACGCTCTTCCTCCGCCACACTTAGGTAGCGCCGGAACCCCTCAATCTCATCCAGCAATTTTCTCCCGCGACGCGTTGGCGCCTTGATGAGGTAGTAAAAGACATGGAACAGCACGCAGGCAAAAAGAGTACCCACCCCAGCGACCCATGAAGGAGTATAAATGTTCCAAGCGTCAGTGGAGACCATCTGCACAATCAAAATAGAGAGCCCGACAAAAATGTAGAAGGGCCACATCAAACTCATGATCCCGTGTGATGGTCGAGTGCCGGCAAATAATCCAAAGAAGGCAATAAGCCCCCCACCAAGAATCACCGGAAACATGGTTATCATCACATACAGCCATCCAAGTGGGAGAACAGCGGCCCCAGCAACCGAGAGGACCACCCCTGGAACAAGGTAAGGAAGGTTCCTCTTGAAGGTGACCCCATCCGCTTGTGCCTCGATCGCCTTGCGGTGCTGCTTGCGCGCCTCACCGATCCGTTCGTAATGCTCATCGTCGAGCTCTAGAGCTCTGCTCTTCGCAAAGAGAAAAGCCCAAAGTCGGCCCTCATCCAAGGTCAGCGCTGGCCCCTTAGGGCCCGGCTTGAGGTGTCCGCTCCGTTTCTTCAGGGTGTAGACTTCCTCCTTCTTTTCGATAGCGAGCGCTCTCTTATTCCCCAGCCCGATGACCCCCACACTGAAGCACGTGTCGTCATACTGCATTTTTGTGAGATAACGAACAGCTGCCGCTGAAAGCCCTGCTGGAGGACCGTAAAGAGGAACGATGGTATTCGTTTTCGGATCGATTCCCACTCCAGCCCAGGCGCAACAATAGTAGAGCAACGCAAAGAAAAGCAGACAGACTCCCCAGACGAGGCCGGGCGCGTCGCGAAGCAGCACAAATTTTGCTTCTTCGTAGACCCTTGCTTCGAGCAGCCCCGGAGGCCACTCGAGCACCAAGGACAGGTTTTCCTTGGGATCAAACGGACGGGTAGAAGCAATAGTCGCCCCGGTCTCGGTCAGCTTGGCGTGGTAATCTTGGCCCTCCTCTTTCAGCTTCCCGGTGTAGCCCCAGATCTTGGTTCCCTTGATCCCTGCCGGCAAGGTCACTGTAGCACTGACCTCGTCGACAGGAAACGGCCACTCCGTGCCATTGACATTCCAGTAAAGCGCATCTCGGCCTTCCTCCAAGTAGAGCTGCCGTCCCGTTCGGTAGGTAATTTCATAAGTATAGATTCCTCGCTTGAGAACTACCGTAGGGCGGCCGATACGGATTCGAATCCCTGCCCTCCCTAACGGCTTGGTCTGGTAGTTCTCTCTTTTCCCGTCGCGTAGTACAGAGAGGACTCTCAATGGATTTTTCCCTTTGCGTCCCTCTCGCAGTCGCGGGATATCACGGAAAATCCCCCGCTTGATTGCCTCACCCAGAGCCCGGACTACGATCGTTTCCCGCACCAGCAAATCTCCCTTCCGCTCCACCTTGATATCACTATGCCATGAGAGAATCCGTTCCCCACCGAGGTCACGCAACTTAGGCCGGCGGGGCGGAGAGGCCTCGAGAACATCCTCTCGGACTTCCCTGGCCCCCTTCTCGGATTTCGAGGATCCTATCAGACCCCGAACTTCCATCTCCAAATGCAATGTCTCACTCCGGCCCAAGGGCCGGGTCGCCACGATGGTGGCCCCTCCTTGTGTCAGGACCACCTTGCACCCCCCATTACTTTCACTCGATCGTGATCCGATCGCCCCCGAGATTCTGACGTCCTCACCCTTGACCCCCTCCGGCAGCTCAACCTCTGCGCTCACCTCGGCAAAAGGCAATCCCCACTCCGTCCCATTGATAGGCCAGGAAAGAATCCCCTGATTCGTGAAGGCCGCCGGTGGCCCAGAGCGCCCTGACCTGACCCGGTAGGTAATCTCAAATTCATGATCCCCTGGACCGAGGACATCCTGCCCACTATCGCCAATTAATATACGGGTCACTCCACCCGCCTTGAGTGCTGCCACCTGCCAAGGCTGCTTGGCCCCGTTCCGCAGGGCCCGGACCATCTTACCACTCGGAAACGACGGAATATCACGGAACATTCCTTCCCTCCACGTCCTCTCTTCCAGCCTGATCCGGATAGTCTCGGTCACCAGAAGGCCACCGGTAGGCTCTACCACAATCCTACTGTGGAAGGAGAGAACCCGCCCCTCTGCGAACGCCTCTGGAAGGGCAACGCCCAGCAGCACCAGAACCATTACCAGCACTCGAAGCATCACTCTAATACCACCCCTAAACATTTGTCTTTCAATCTTTTACCATCCTCCACCACCACCGCCGCCGCCACCGCCGCCGGATCCACCACCGCCGCCGCCACCGCCGCCGCTCCCTCCAGACGAGGGCGCAGTGGCAGAGGAGGAAAGAGAGCCCGTGAAACCCCCGCTCAAGTCACTCATTGTGCCGCTCAGGCTGTCCGAGGACCCCGAGTAATAGCTTGGACTGTAACTGCTGTCTCCCGGGGCAATTCCCGCCGCCTGCAGAACCGAATCGAACTTTACCGCCCATTGCTGCTCACACCCCAGCGCAAGGGCATACGGCAGAAAGCGCTCAAAGAGTTCCGGGGTCTCTTCCGGCGGATTTTCAAGATTTAACCGGTCCTCCTCTGCCACGCTGAGATAAAGCCGAAATCCTTCGATCTCATCCCGCACCCGCTGGCCCAGCTTGGTTGGAGCCTTGATCAGCTGATAGAACACCTGATTCAGGACCACGGCATAGAGCGCTGCTCCGCCCACCCAGAGACTGGAATGGGCGGTCGTGAAAAAAAACAAGACTCCCCAGATCCCACATCCAAGCAACATCCCCAGCATACCCAAAACCCCGAGGTCCTTCCCCCGCTGCACAACGCAGAGCGCCACCGCGGCTGTCAGGATAACCGTCACGATGCTTAGGAAGCCCAGCGCGATTAAGGCCTCCCCAGAGGGGCCGGTAGCAAAAACAAAAACCAGTCCACCAAGCAGGGAGAGGAGGAGGCCCGGAACCCACCAGGCAATATTCCTCACGAAGTGAACCTTTTCCACCTGCGTGGCGAGGAGTTTCTTATGAGCTTCGTTCGCTCGCCCGATCCGAACATGGTTGGACTGCTTAAGCTTGAGCGAACCCCGTCCGAACAACTTTTTGTGAAGACCGTTCTCATCGGCAGTCAGGGGCTCCGCCAGATCCCCAGGGGAGAAATGAGACAACGCCACATGTGTGAGCATCTTTGCCAGGGTCCCTTTCCCAATACCCTTGACCCGCAGGATGTCCTCAACCTTGCCGTAGGGGCGACCCTTCTGGATGCCTGCCGCTCGGAAGGCGGTGATTGCCTTGAGGTCCATGAGATCCTTGATCTCCCCTTCGTTGAGAAGCCCGAGCAGTTCTTCCTCCTGCGCGGGCGTTAGCGAGCTATTGGGGTGCAAAGTATATACGCTTCCGCCCTCCTCCTTCTCAATGACGGCCTGTTTCTTGGCCGCCAACCCAACTACTCCAGCACTGAAGCACTTCTTGTCATGGCCCATCTGGTCAAGATAGCGCACTGCCGCGGCAGAAAGGCCCTGCGGGGGATTATAGCGGGGAATGATGGTCCCCCTCTCAGGATCCTTCCCTACCTTGATCCACGCCCAGAGGTAATACAGGAACGCTCCCGCGAGCAGAATCAGCCCGAAGGCCACCAGCGGGTGGTCCCGGAACAGCGAATCCCGCGCCTGACTGTAAGCTTGATCGTCCAGTAACCCGGGGGGCCACTCGAGCACCAAGGACAGGTTCTCTCTGGAACGAAGTGGCCGGGTGGCGGCAATGGTAGCCCCAGTCGGTGTCAGGACCACGCTGTAGGACCCTCCCTTCTTCCCGCGCGTCCCGGTGTAACCCCAGACTTTTTTTCCTCTGACTCCTTCAGGTAAGAGAACCGTGGCACTCACACTGCTGGCGGGAAAGGGCCACTGCGTACCATTCACATTCCAGAAGAGCACATCCCGTTCCTCCTCAAAGTAAAGCTGCCGCCCGGTTCGATAGCGGATTTCGTAGGTATAATAGGCCCCGGGTTTGAGGAAAACGTCCGCCCGCCCGATACGAATCCGGATCCCTCCCTGGCCAATACTTTCGGTCTGATAGTTTTCCTTTTTCCCGTCGCGCATTACGGAAAGCACCTCAAAGGGCTTCTTCGCTTTGAGCCCGAATTTGGTCGTCCGAAGGCGCGGGATATCCCGGAGAATGCCCCGCTTGATAATTCTCCCCTCGGCACGAACCTGGATGGTCTCGGTCACCAGGAGGTCCCCACTCCGTTCCACCACGATTCGGCTATGAAACGACGTAATCCGTTCGTCTGCAAGGACGTCCGGAAGGGCCGCCCCCGCGAGAAATAGAACCGCTCCCAATAATCTAACCATCACCCCTTACCAAAATCTGCTATTCTCTGAATTACAATCTTTTACCACCCAGACCCGCCGCCGCCGCCGCCCCCACCACCGGAGAAACCACCGGAGAAGCCACCCCCTGAAGACGATGGAGCTGAGGAGGAGGCCGCCAGCGAAGAACTCAACGAACTCCCAATTGAGGCCACGAACGAGTGCCCCAGTCCAGAAACGGCGCCCTCGTAGTAACTGGGGGTCCAGTCTGAACGCCCCGGGGACGCAGAAGAAGCCGTAACCCCCGCGAGACACTCCGCCAGGTCTGCGAAAAGATTTGATAGGCTGGGGCTTACGGACAAATAGGACGTAGCTACTCCCTCGGACTATCTCACCCCCGCTTCAAGACCTTGGCAAGATCAGGAGGGAGTCGCTCGCGAATTGAATCCACCTCAAAGAACTTCGCGACCTTAAAGCCAAACCGACCAGCCACGAGATTCGCGGGAAAGGACTCAACAACATTATTCAAATCGCGCACCGAGCCATTATAATACCGCCGGGCATACTGGAGGTAGTCCTCGATGTCCACCAGGTCCTCCATCAGACGAAGAAAAGCCTCATCCGCTTTCAGTTCCGGGTATTGCTCTACCAACGCCACAATCCGAACCAGGTCTTTCCCAAGAGCTCTCTCCGCGCTCCCCACCTCGCCGGCCTCGGTGGCAGCCTGGGCCACATTGCGATCCCTTACGACCTCCTCCAGAAGTTCCTGCTCGTGGGCCTGATAACCCTTGACGCAATCGACGAGAGCAGGAATTAGGTCATGCCTTCTTTTGAGCTGTACCTCGATCCCACTCCAGCCCTCCCGCAGCTGATTGCGGGCCTTCACCAGCCGGTTGTAGAGGGTGATCAACCAGAAGATGAACATCCCTCCGGCGAGTGCCGAGACGATAACAGCGATTTCCATAAGAATGGGGTAAAGAGTCTTCGCAGCAAGTTTGGCATTTCGAAATACCAAAATAGGTTCTAAACCTTGGCGTGGTCTATTTCCGCCTGCTTGGTCGTCTCGTCCTGAGGCTCTTCCTTTACCTCGGAGAGTTGGCCAGTCTCGTTGGACAAATCTGCGAATCCCTCCTGCAGGGCCGAAAGCGCTGGCGCCAGTTTTTCGAACAGATCGTCGAAATTGGATATCGGTCTCAGGCCGTGGTGGTGATCACGGGGGCCTTCACCGGAGCAGTGCTCGCCACTCAGGCTCTCTTCCAGTTTGCCCTCGTAGATATGGAGACCATGGGGGGCGTGATCGTCAGCGTCGGGATGATGCGGGAACTGGGCCCCACTATCACCGGCCTCATGCTCGCAGGCAGGGTTGGCTCCTCCATGGCGGCGGAAATTGGAACCATGAAAGTCACCGAGCAAGTTGATGCCCTCCGATCCATGGGAGTTCACCCAATCGATTTCCTCGTTACTCCTCGCCTGCTCGCAATGTGCGTTTCCATTCCGCTGCTTATCGCCCAGTCGATCGCTTTTGGGATCGTCGCCTCCTATGTCGTCGGCGTGCACCTCTTCAAGGTTCCAGGTGCCTACTGGAACTTCAACGTAGAACGCTTCACCGACGGCAACGACATCGCTATCGCAATGATGAAAGGATTCGTCTTCGGCCTGCTGATCGTCATCGTCTCCTGCCATCAGGGCCTGCGGGCGAGAAATGGAGCAGTTGGAGTCGGCCGGGGAACCACCGACGCCATGGTCTTTTCCTCACTCGCCATCCTGATTTTCAATCTTTTCCTCACCCTGCTGGTGCAGCTCATCTTCCCAGTGGGACTGGGAATGACCTAGGTCCTTTACACTGCTGTCATCAGGGCACAGCATGGTTTTGACAGGCTCTACCCTCCGAGTTAGGATTTCGGACATGAAACGCGTCTCCCAGCTCTTCATTTCAACCCTCATTGCCGGGGTCGCCTTCCTCCAGCTTTCCTGCGGTGACGCCACGGCCGACAGCAAGGAGAAGACCTCCCCGGGCGATAGCTCAAAGCCCGAAGCCAAAGCCAGTGCACCCGTCCAACCCACCAAGCCTGTGATCAAAACCGAAGAAGAGTGGAAAAAATCCCTGACCCCTGAGCAATTTGAAATTCTTCGGAAGCATGGCACCGAGCGCGCATGGGGAAAGGCATACGACGAATGGAAAAAGCAGGGAGCTGGAACCTATTACTGTGCCGGATGCGATGCGGAGCTGTTCTCATCCAAGGAGAAATTCGATGCTCGCTGCGGATGGCCCGCCTTCTTTGATTCCTCCAAGCACGAGAACATCAAGACCCTTCGCGATACCTCTTTTGGAACGGTCCGGGTGGAGGTGCGCTGTAATGTCTGTGACGGCCACCTCGGACACGTATTCAGCGGAGAGGGCTTTGACACGCCCACCGACCAGCGCTACTGCATCAACGGTAAGGTCCTGAAGTTTGTTCCCTTCGCGGAGGCCGGAGAGGCCGGAAAGGCCGATTCCAAGAAAAAGGATCAGTAGCGAAGAGCGCCCAGCAGGTCATACAGACGTGAGAGGAGCCGTTCTGCTGCTTGGCCTCTGACTCGTGGCAGCGAATGTCCCTGCTGCGGCTGAAGAACAGATTCTCTGCTGGGACGGCAAGATCGTGATTGAGAAAACTGGGGAGAGGACTACTTGGCAAAGTTGACGGAGTCATAGACGGAGACGGTGGCGACGGCGGCCGGTAATTCCTTCCCTGAAAATGGTGAGCGGCCTTACCCAGCTCCCCGGTCCTTCCGCAACAGCTTATCGGTAACGGATTCCAGCCGAAAGCACCCCGCCCAGCGGAGCCGCCCTCCCGCTAACCCATACTGACTACCCCACCCCGGGGAGAATCTACGCTGAAACAACCTTCAGAACCTGATTTAAAGGGCTTTACGCTCTTTCCGCTTTGAGAAAGGTCACGCGAGAATACTTGCGAATTCGCGCCTCACGAACAAAAGTTTCAGCGTCCACCATCACCTTCATACGCCCGAGGTTTCTACCACTATGCTGTCTATCGAGACTGCTCCCCCGAGCCTCTAAGCCCTGTCCCCTGCCATGATCAAACGAGCTGCCTTCGCGCTAGTTCTGGGCCTCTCCCAAGTGGGTGCGGTCCCAGTCATTAGCGAGGTCATGTTCCATCCCCCACATCGGGACCCACGCACCGGGGGAGAAAATCCTCAAGAGGAGTGGATTGAGATACACAACCGCGGCTTTGGCTCTGCCAATCTGGCTGGATGGACTCTCGAGGGAGTAGGCTTCACCTTCCCCAACGTCAGCATTCCCGAAGGTGGGTTCCTTGTGATCGCCGCTAACGAGGCCGCATTCCGTGCCCAACATCCGAACGTGTTGAATCTGATCGGCGGGTGGAATGGTCGCCTTTCCAACCGCGGGGAATCCCTCCGGCTTCTCAATCATACTGGAGCAGAAATCGATCGTGTCGACTATGCAGACAGTGGCGACTGGGCCCGGAGAAGACCCGGCTCTGATGACCGTGGCCATACCGGATGGATCTGGGACAACCCCGCGGACGGAGGAGGCAGAACTCTGGAAGTTCGCAATCTTCATTCCCGGAACGACCTTGGCCAGAACTGGACTTTCAGCGCGGTTGAGGGTGGGACACCTGGGGCTCCTAACTCGGTGCGCCAAGTAAATGTGGCCCCTTTCATTGAAGACGTCTCTCATCATCCAGCAGTGCCAGGACCGCGAGACTTGGTTCTCGTTCGTGCCCGCTTGAGTGATGATCTCTCTTCCCCAATCCGAGGGGTAGTCCATCACCGCGTTTCCTCACTGGCGCCAACCCCATTCGCATCCACCGTCATGCGAGACGATGGGACAGGCGGGGACGAGGTTGCCCACGACAATATTTACACCGCCGTTCTTCCGGCGCAGCCAGAAGGCGCTACCGTTGAGTTCTACCTCGAGGCCTTTGACCGGATTCAGAGCCGGACATGGCCGGCAGCAGCGCACGAGAACGGCCTTCAGGAAGCGAATCTTCTTTATCAAGTCGACAGTGAACAACCAGCTGGTGAAGCCCCGTTTTATCGGTTCATCCTCTCCGCCGGGGAGCTGGAAGAATTCCTCAAGATCCCGTTCGACTCTCCTGAGCGTGATACAAATGCCCGCTTCAATGCAACGTTCATCGCGAACGTGGATGGAAAAACCATCACTCGTTACCAATGTGCACTGCGGCTGCGGGGGTCGGGAACCCGCTCTCGCTACCCTCGTAATCTCAAGATTGAACTTCCCTCTTCCACTCCGTGGAAGGGAAGGGACGAGCTGAATCTTAACGTTCAGTTCTCCTACAATCAGCTACTTGGCAGTATGTTTTACCGGGCGGCAGGGCTTCCTGCCTACGAATCCCGAGCGGTCGCCGTGCGCCTGAATGGCGTCAATCATGCTTCTCCGGAGAACGCCAGTGTCTCACGGCCCTTCAATCACCACTTTGGCCTCTACGTCCAGAATGAGCCTATCAACAACCGGTATGTTCGTGAGCACTACCCATTGGAGACCGGTGGCAATCTCTACCGGATGACGGGCAATGGAACGGGATGGGATTACTTCCCGGGGAGCAATGACTTGGAGGCGGACTACCGGGGGAGTGGATGGGACAAAGAAAACAACGATTCCCTCAACGATTGGTCGGACCTCCACAGTTTTATTGGGGTCATGTCTACGGCCACCGGTGAGAACTACCTCAAGCAGATTCGCCGTGTCATGGATGTGGAGTCGTGGCTCCGCAATTTGGCAGTCAGCACGATTCTGACGAATGGGGAAAACAGTATATTTACCGGACGCGATGATGATTACGCCATGTATTGTGGGATCGATGGCAGATTTAAGCTCATCCCTCATGACCTCGATACGATTCTTGGAGCGGGAGACGGCTCCCGGATAGGAATAGCAAATCTCCCCCATACCATTCTCGACTTCGTGGAAAGAGGAGAATCCTTCCTCCAGCTACAGAAGCTTTTCCGCGAGCCCGAGGTCCTGCAGCGCTACTACCAGATCCTGAGAGAGCTTCTCGTGGGGCCCTTTGAGCAGAGCAGCGCCAACCGCCTCATTGACGATGCCCTGACTTGGACCCCGAGAGGAATCGCTGAAGCCGCCAAGGAATTTCTTGCCGCCCGCCGCGCGGATATTTTGAGTGTGATCGAAAGGCCCCTCGGCATTTCCTCAAATCTGGAAACGACAAGGGGGCTGCCAACCTCTTTCACCGTGAATGCAGCCCTCCAAGGAACCTTCAATGCGGGCAGAGCCACCCACGTTCTCATCAATGGCGAGCAAGCCACTCTCGAAGGCGCCCCCGGAACCTGGGCCTACGACTTCAAGGGCCTCGCTCCCGGCATCAATCGGATCACGGTTGAAGAACAGGACGCGGACGGCAACATCGTCGCCAGTGCCTACATGGATATCCTCTATGATGATGGCAACGTCTCCGAGCTCCAAGGAGATCTCACGAACGATACTGTTCTCGATGCCGCGGGGGGGCCGTGGCTCATCTCCGAAAGCTTGAATATTCTTCCGGGCGTCACCCTGACAATAGAGCCCGGGACCTCTGTGTTCTTCCAACCCGACGCCGGGATCATGGTTCACCCCGGAGGGGCGTTGAAATGTGAAGGAACCCGCTACCGGCGCATCCGTCTCAGTCACAATCCGGGATCGACGGATATCTGGCAGGGGATCCGGATTGAGGCCCCATCAGGGCAGGAGTCTCTTGCCGAAAACGTGATTTCCTTCACCGACATGGAGCACGGTGACGGACAGGGAGAGTCCATCGAGCTACGCCGCTCGCGCCTCCTCCTTGATCATGTCTCCTGGGATCACTGTAACGACACCATTCTTGAGGTTTACAGCCCACAACTTGAGGTTCGTGATTGTGTGTTCCCACCAGTCTCAGAATCTGAAGCATTGAAGGGCTCCACCCTCAGGGGCAATGACTTCCTTGTTCTGCACCGTAACGTGTTCAAACCGTCCCCCAACTACAATGACATTATTCGCTTCTCAGGAGCACAGCGCCCGGGGCCTGTCCTCGCAGCCTACGACAATATTTTCAACGGAGCCACCGACGAGTGCTTCGACTTGAACAACTGCGATGCCCATCTGGAGGGAAACGTTTTCATGAACGTCCGCCTCTTCAGCCCTCGCAATTCCACCGCCAATGCCGTTGCCATCAACAATGAGTCCAGTGTGACGCTCACGCGTAACCTTTTCCACAATGTCGACCACGCAGTTCTGGCAAAAAATGGAGCAGACTGTCAGTTCGAGAACAATACGGTCGTCAACGCAACCATTGCCGCAATCAATCTTAATGAGCCACTGCGACCCAACACTCTGCCCGCTGACTCCGTCGACCTAGAATCCAATATCTTTTTGGAATGTAATGCCATCTTCGCTTATCCCGAGGAAGTTGAAGTCACAGGCTCTCGCAATATACTTCCCGAGGACGATCACTGGATCGGCGATGGTAATCTCGCGCTCAACCCCTTTCTCTACAACCTCGCCGGCGGTCCACTCCCTAGAGATAACTGGAAACCGCTCCCTGATTCTCCCGCCATCGGCTCGGGAAAGGCCGGCCGCGACCGGGGAGCAATTGTTCGAGCGGGTGCCACCGTGTCAGGCCTTCCAAGCCCGCTGACTCATCTGGACAGCATGACACTGTCCGTCAACGGAGCCGGAGTGACTGACTATCGCTTCCGGTTGGTTACCAACGGAAATACCGGGGGGTGGAGCCCCATTCTCAGTGTCGAAAACCCGGTTCAGCTTCGGGGCCTTGAACCCGGGACCTACCGGGTCGATTTACTGGCCCGTGATTCCGCCGGCCACTGGCAGGATGAGCTCGACCCAACATCCTCAAGAGAATGGCAAGTCGTATCCAGTATCCAGAGCAGTGCACTCCTGAACGAGGTAGAAGCTGTCGCAAGACCTGCCGAAGACAGGGTGGAGTTATTCAATCCTCGAGAGCAATCGGTGTCTCTTGAGGGCTGGTTTCTCTCCGATAACCCAAGCAATCCAACAAAAATTGCGCTTTCCGGCATCCTTGCCCCTGGAGCTTACCTGAGCCTGTCCGGAGACGAAGTGCCTAGCCTCAGCCCGTCTGGAGATCAACTTCTTCTCTATTACGATGGGAACCTCGTGGATTCTATTCGCTGGGGCACTCAGGCTCCAGGAAACTCGATTGGCCGGCACGGCCCAGAGCGCATCTGGACCCTTTGCGCGCCTACTCCTGATAGCGAAAATCAGTCCACGGGACTAACCCCCTCAAGGTTCCTGAGAATTAACGAGTGGCTGACCGATCCTGCGGTGCGCTACACCGGCGAGTTTGTCGAGCTCTTCAACCCCGGAGACTCCCCCATGCACGTCGGTGGCATCTGGCTCTCCAACCGGCCCGACTATCCCAAGAGGCACCAGCTTCCTGCTCACTCTTATATCCCACCGGGGGGCTTCCTCGTCCTCTACTCAACAGACGACCGGTATCCTCAGGCAGATGAATTCCCCTTCCGGCTCAATGGCTTCCGTCAATGGCTGATGCTCACCAGTGAAGAGGGCATCCTGATCGATCGGGTTTCTCTCCGTGCGCAGGCGCCGGATCTGGTCGAAGGAAGAAATCCGGACGGTTCCTCTGAAGTGGAATCTCTTCCGTTTGGAACTCCCGGGCGGTCCAACAACCGAGCTGCCCGGGTTGAACAAGTCTCTACCCTGCTCCCATTTCAGCACTCGGCATGGCGCTTCCTCGACAACCGGGATCCGGGGGCCGAATGGATCAGCCCCGACTTTGCGGACAACGAATGGGAAACCGGCCCCGCTCCGCTTGGCCGCGAAACCAGCGCCCTGACCGTTCCACTCGCAACAACCGGGGAGAGCGCTCCGGCTTTTGATTACCGGCGAGGCAGAAAAAACTACTATTTTCGCACGGTCTTTGAATTTGATGGGGACCCCTCGCGCACCTTGCTCTCCCTCGCCACCTATGTGGATGATGGCGCAATCTTTTACCTGAATGGTCACGAAATTCTCCGGCATAACGTTCCTGAGGGTGAGCTGAACGAAGACACGTGGGCGAGAGAGACAATCACAAACGCTTCTCTTGAAGGCCCTTTTCCTGTTCCCAGCTCTTCGCTCTTAGTCGGCACGAACACACTCGCGGTCGTTACCTATCAGGCCAGCGCAACCAGTTCGGATATTGTCTTCGATTGTGAACTGGCAGCCTCTGTCTCAACCCCGGGGCCGCCTGACCCTTCAGAATCTGCGCTACAGATCCTGCTCGACCACCTTCGGATTACAGAGGTCATGTATAACCCACCAGATGGAAGCGCTGGAGAATTTATCGAGGTCCAGAACACGAGCTATGACCTTCCTCTGAACCTTGAGGGCGTGCGCTTCACCGCAGGAATTGAATTCACCTTCCCCTCCCTGATTCTTGAACCCCGCGCCCATGCGGTGATTGTCAAAGACCCGAAATTCTTTGAATTGATCCACGGAGCGGACATTAACATCGCGGGGACCTTCGAGGACGGCAAACTTCACAATGACGGGGAAGCGATCGCCCTCACCCTGCCGGAACCGGTTGACGCCCACATCCAAAAGTTTACCTACGATCACGCTTGGCACCCTGCCACGGATTCCACGGGGTTTTCCTTGGAGCTGAGGGACCCTGACCGTGAACTTGAGACATGGAACCAACGGTCTGCGTGGATGCCTTCTTTTGCGCGGCACGGTTCTCCCGGCTTCCCTAACGGGGCCTCCTCGTATCAGAGCTGGGCCAGCGCCCTCGACGTTCATACTGGGGACAGTGATGGAGACCTTCTCGACAACGCCTTTGAATATGCCTTCGGATTCGATCCATCCGCGAAGCAATCAATCCCCCTCCTGCTGGAGCAGCTGATTCCTCCCTCAGGCGGCTTGACGACAACCTACCACGCCCCCGCAGTTGCCCCGGAAGATGTAATTTTGAGCATCGAGTCATCCTCCGACCTGAAGAACTGGACTACGGAAGCTATCAGAATCGCTAATGGTTCCTGGAACGGTGAGGGCTCTCTTCAATCCACCAGCTCGGCCGAAGGGCTGAGTATCATCCGTCTGCATCTGCCGCCTGGACGAACGCGTTTCACCCGCATGAAAGTGGATATCTTTGACCCGGAAGCTCCCTGAGTTGAAAAGCGGCGCACCTCTTACAGGTTCGAAAACAGCCTCAGGCAGGGAGATTGAGAGCCTGTGCGACGCCGGCTAATACGATTCTCGCATGAATCACTTTTTCCCGTCACTCTCTCGCCAGACACCCAACCAAGGATTGAACATGAAACCTTTCTTCCTCCCCGCTCTTCTTCTTGCTCTGGCAGCGCCACCAACACTGTCCGCCGCAGATAGTCGCCCAAATATCATTCTTATCATGTCCGACGATATGGGCTACTCGGACATCGGTTGTTACGGAGGTGAGATTCACACCCCAACACTCGATGGCCTTGCCTCTAATGGCCTTCGGTTCACTCAGTTTTACAATACGGCACGTTGCTGCCCCACTCGCGCTACCCTTCTCTCCGGACTCTATGCGCACCAGGCCGGCGTTGGCCACATGATGGGCAACTACGGGATTCCTCAGTATCAGGGCAATCTTAACCGAAACTGTGTTACGATTGCGGAGGTCCTTAAGCCGGCAGGATATCGAACCTACATGTCCGGGAAGTGGCACGTGACCCCTTACAAGGCAAACGAAGTCGCTAACCCTGACATTTCTAACTGGCCACTGCAGAGAGGGTTCGATCGCTTTTATGGGACCATCCATGGCGCCGGGTCCTTTTTCGACCCCAACTCACTCACCCGGGGCAACCGCTACATTACTCCGGACAACGATCCAGACTACCAGCCCGACACGTTCTACTACACAGACGCTATCTCGGACAATGCGGTCCGCTACATAAAGGATCACAAGCGCGAGGCCGACGGGCAGCCCTTTTTCATGTATGTCTCCTACACTGCGGCCCACTGGCCCATGCACGCACTTCCTCATGATATCGCAAAGTATGAAGGCAAATATGACGGAGGTTATACCCCCACCCGGAAGTCCAGGATAAAGAAGCTCAAGTCGCTCGGCCTTCTGCCCGACCAATGGGACGTAGTCCCACAGGTAGGTAATTGGAAGGACGTCAAGCTTAAGGAGTGGGAAGCCGCCTGCATGGAAGTCTATGCTGCCATGGTCGACAACATGGACCAGGGGATCGGCCGAATCGTGGAAGCCCTCAAGGGAGCGGACCAGCTCGATAACACTCTCATCCTCTACTTTCAGGACAACGGCGGATGCGCCGAGGGGTTTGGTCGGGGGAAAGTGGTCGGCCCGCTCAAGCGCCCCGACAAACCAACCCTTCCTCCCATGGCCAAGGATGAGCTCCAGACGCAGATGATTCCTGCGAAAAGCCGCGACGGTTATCCCTTGCGACGCGGTGACGGAGTCATGCCTGGTCCTCCTGAGACCGAGGTTGGCTACGGCCGTAACTGGGCCAATGTCTCCAACACGCCCTTCCGCGAATATAAGCACTGGGTCCACGAAGGTGGGATATCGACACCCCTGATCGCTCACTGGCCCAAGGGCATCAAGGGCAAGAACCGCTGGTTTAAGACCCCGGCTCATCTCATTGATCTGATGGCCACCTGCGTCGACCTTGGAAAGGCTGAATATCCCACCATGAAGAATGAGAAGAAAATTATTCCGATGGAGGGAATTTCCCTTCGCCCGGCCTTCGAGAAAACACCCCTGAAGAGGGGCCGGCCGATCTACTTCGAGCACGAGGGCAACCGGGCCGTGCGGGATGGAAAATGGAAGCTGGTGGCCAAAGGCGTGAGAGGTGCCTGGGAGCTCTACGACATGGAGCAGGACCGGACAGAAATGCACAACCTCGCCGCAAAGGAGCCCGGGATCACCTCTCGGATGATCGCCCAGTACGAACAGTGGGCAAAGGAGCGCGGGGTGGTTCCCTTTGGCTCGTGGCGCAAGGCTCGGCAGAAAAAGTAATTCCTACTCCCGCGAACCAACGACCCTGAGGTAAAGTTGCTCCTGCCCGACGACGGGCAGGACAAAGGTCCCGGCCCCGTTGTCCCGGATAAGGGCTGCTCCTGCGGCAGGGCTCCAGCCCTGAAGATCAGACGAGCTTTCCAGATCATAGCTGTAACCAGCCTGCGCAGAGAACCGAACCGTCAGCTCCCCATTGGCTACTCCAACTTCCAGCGGCCCGATCGCCAAGGACCCGGATAAGGAATTGGGGTCGGCGGGGTCACTCCCGCCAAGGAATTCTTCCAGGTTAGTCTGACCGTCCTCGTCAAAGTCCTCATCATCATACCAGAATATATCCCCGAGATTATCTACTTCCCATTGATCGGCCATCCCATCCCTGTCGACATCCGTATCCGGGGAAGAGAAATAATTATCGAAGGTCGCATCGGTTGTTCCCGAATCACTAGTAGTGCTTGTGAAGACCCCGCAGGTTCCCGAAGGGTAGGTGAAATCGGTCCCGAACACGACTGCGAGAGGTGTCTCGAGGTCATCAAGGGCGAAGACCTCTCCCACGAGCTGTCCATAAAAGTCTTCCGGCGCGAAAAAACCCTGGAACACCAGACGGTAGCCCCGTCCCGGGACAAGCGTAATCGTGTCGGAGCCCAGAGTGTCGGCTGCCTCCCCAGTTACAGATGAGATAAAGAGTCCCTCTCCACTAGTGTCGTAACTGAAGGCGTAGCCATTAGTTGTCGCGAGACCAACAGATCCCAAGGACCCCAGCAGACCAATATCCTGCCCGATGTCGTTGTCCCAGTCTATCAGGTCAGCCTCTACCCGGAAGGCTTCATAGACCACGTTTGGGCGATGAGATCCGCCTCGGGTAGGTCCAAATGCCCCCGGGTTGGGAGAGGCTGGAGCCTGCACCCGGTAACGGTTTCCCTCAGGAAAGGAGAACGCGACAGGTGCCCCGAAGGATGCGAGTGGAGAATACCGTTCCCACCCGGCATCATTCCCATCATTGAAATCATCCTGCACGATCTGGGCAGGAAGGCAGGGCCCCAGCAGGGGGAGAATAAGAACGGGGAGGTATCGCTTCATTGATGGCATGGGTTGGTCGAGTAACAGGTGAGATGGAGAGATTTACCTGAGATCCTCGCCCAGGTGACGTTTTGCAAACGCGAGATAAAAAGCCCAGTCCTCCGGGGTGACGTCGTGCTTGCCGTCACGAAGATGATAGCCAGTCAAAGACCCCACACTCTGCCCGGGAGCTGGCATTTCCGTAACTCCGAGAGAAGATTTGCGATACAGGTCATAGACGGGCTGGGCGTGTAGCACGCTGAGGAACTCGCCCCGAGGGTCGGCCCACTGGTCCTTCGTCGCGCTGGCCACATAAACCGCACGAGGGGCCATCAAGGCAATCAGCTGATGCTGGTCAAAGGGGAGCGCCTTCTCGTTCCCATCGTATTTCTTGAAGTTTCCGTTGAACCAGTGCGGGAAAGACCGGTTGATCCGTCCCACGGTTTCCCCAAAAGCCCTTTTGCTCAGGGCCGCCCCTCCGCATCCCGAATTATTGGATATCACCACCCGGAAACGCGGGTCAGTTGCTCCCGCCCAGAGTGACGTTTTGCCGAGTCGAGAATGGCCAATCACGGCAACCCGGCTTGCCTCCACCTCCTTAATCTCCTCAAGGGCGTCAAGAAGCCGACTCAGTCCCCAGGCCCAGGCCGAGATTGTGCCCCACTCGTCAGGCTTGGGGTCTCCCTCTGTAAACAAGGGGTGGACCCCGTTTTTCCAACCGTCATGGTAATCAGGATCGATATTCCCGCAGCAAGCCGTAGCCAGCGCAAAGCCACTCTCAACAATCATTGCCACAGGCCAGCGCCCTGCTGCGCTACCGCGCATGGACTCCGCCTTTGCTCGCCGGTCTTCTCCTTTCCGGGACCCGACTACATACCCCAACTCGGGCGTAATCCTTATGTCCTCTTCAAGGCATTGGTTGCCCCGGAAGTTTAGCCCGACGAACGCAGGGACTGGGCCCGTCTGGTTCTTCGGCAGATATAGGAGCATCCGCACCTTCGGGCCTTTGCCTTCCGCAAAGCTGATGAGGTATTCACGGCGGACGGCTTTGCCTCCGACCGCATCCACCTCCTCCTTGTCGAGAACCACCTTGAAGCCCGCCGGCTTACCAACAGGCATGCGGCCATACATTTCATTTTCTATAAGCTTCAAGGTAGCCGGGCGCCCCTTTTCCTCCCATTCGGCTACTGATGAAACCCGGTCCCCTCCCGCGAGGAGAAGGGGATCAGGCAGATCATAATCAGGCACCTTGGACTCGTCGTAATTTGCTACCAACCTCTGCCCATCGGCTGATTGGATCAGCGCCACGGCAGCGAAAACGAGTGAACAGGCACGACGCATACTATCACGCTATGCCACCTCGAGACCGGTGAGCAAGAAGGAACTACCCCCCGGGCAGTGCCTCATAAGCCACTCGTAGAGCACAGGTTACCGCTCTACACCCTCATAGAAGGATACGCCGCCCTACTAGCGCTCTGTGGAGAGTTTCCAGCTGTCTGTTCGAAAAAGGGAGGCGGGCAGGCCTGCAGCATTAACCAGATTGGCGCCCTTGGGATTAGAAGCCCACGCATAGCGAACCGCCACCGGGTTCGGGACATCCCCATTGGATACGATCGCGCTCTCTCCATCCAAGGACACCTCAGCCCAGCGCCAGATACGGTCTTCACCCGAAATCTCAAAGCGAGCGGGCTTGTTGCCATCGCTAGTCGTCAGCCCCACCGCGTGGTCGAAGGTAATACGAATCCGCCCCTCCTCCACCTTGAACCCACGATACAGAGGGCCACTCGCAACCAGATCTTTCTGGCCGTATTCTCCGCGCAGAGCCCAACGGGAGAGTCGCTCCCCTACAGCCTTCTTGTTTCTGGGATGAATATCATTCGCCGCTCCGACATCATTGATAACCGCCATTCCGGTTTTGGGCAACCGCAGGGCAAGGCGTTGTGCGTTCTGTAATTCTGCCCAAGAACTTTCCTGACCTGGCCTCGTAGTTGGCGACTTGAAGTTTGCCAGCTGCGCAAAGTAAAAAGGCATCTCGTCATCCCAGCTCTTTCGCCAATCCATGATCAGCAGGGGAAAGAGCGTCTCGTATGCCTTTGCCCGACTTGCATTGGATTCCCCCTGATACCAGATCGTCCCCTTCATCGCATAGCCTGCCCATGGGTGAATCATTCCGTTATAAATAGCAGCTGCCCGGTTGGGGCTCAGGGCAGGTGGGCGGGGCTTCTGGGGCTTTCGTGGGAGTTTCCGCCTTTTTTTGGGGTCTTTCTCCGCTCGATTGGAGCTCCTGATCTTTTCCCAAGCAGCCATCTGCTTTTTGTGGGAAGCCTCGGCTGCGCCAAGGTCAAACCGTCTCATCTCGGCATCTAAATTCTGTAGCAGGGCCCGGCCTTCGGGCTCGGTTGCCAGTGTTTTCCTGCTCGTAAAGGCTTCTACGGGCTTCCCTCCCCAGGCGGCTCGAATAATTCCTACCGGAACTCCCAATTCCTGGTGTAGCTTCAGCGCGAAGTAATAGCCTACCGCCGAAAACTTACCCGCACTCAAAGGGGTGGCGACGTTCCACTCTCCACCCACGCGTCGCCGCGGAATCGCAGAGGTCGTAAGATCGGCAAGAAACATCCGGATCCCCGGATGGTTCGCTGCCGGAATGTCCTTCCTGGCCCGCTCTGTGGCAGAGAGGGCCCATTGCATGTTGGACTGTCCCGAGGCCATCCATACCTCTCCCACAAGAATATCCTCCACAATCACCTGCCCGCTCTCGCTCCCCTTCACAACGAGAACCTGCCCCTCGGCGCTGGGATCCAGCGGGGAAAGCTCAAGGCGCCACCGTCCCTCAGCGTCAGCTGCAGTGCGCTTTGTCTGTCCTGCAAAACGTAGCTCAACCTCTTCAGCAGGCGTCCCCCAGCCCCAAACAGGCACCGACACCCCGCGCTGAAGGACCGCGTGGCTGCTGAACATGCCGGGCAGCTCAATACCTGAAACCGCGGATACCATAAGGCATGCCGCAGCCAGAAATAAGAGGATGAGTCGCAAATGCATTGTCAGGCCCTACGGTTTTATCGGCGTGGCTCAATCACAAAACATAGCATCCTACGGCCCTCCCCAGGGGAATCTATCGAATTTAAGGCTGCAAGCCAGGTCGCTCTTGCTCTAGGCTGCGCAGATATGAGCTCACTGAACAGACGCCACTTTGTCAAAAGCACCGCCGCGGCAGGTGCCGCCCCCCTGATCATTGGCACGAAATCGTCCGCGAAGGTCAGGGGCGCCAACGATCGACTCCGCATTGCGGTAGCCGGACTCAACGGGAGGGGAGGATCACATCTGGGAGGCTTTGGAGGCATTAAGGGAGTCGAGATCGCATACGTCGCCGACCCTGACTCAAATGCCCGTGATCGGCGCCTCAACGAGGTTCGCTCCAGAGGCCACAAGAACTGCAAGGCGGTGGTCGATATCCGTGAAGCCCTCGAGGATCCCGAGGTTGATGCCATTTCCGTTGCGACTCCAAATCACTGGCACTCACTCATGACAATCTGGGCAGCTCAGGCTGGCAAGCATGTCTACGTCGAGAAGCCCATGAGCCATGACGTCGAAGAGGGCCGCGTCGCGGTAGCAGCCCAGAAGAAATACGGCGTCGTGATCCAGCATGGAACACAGCGTCGAAGTGACAAGAACATCGCTGCCCTCCACGAAATGATCAAGGCGGGCACTTGGGGGAAATTGAAGGTCGCCTACGGTTACTGCTGTAAGCCCCGGGGAGGAATTGGAACCAAGGGCATCGCTTCCCCTCCAGAAAATCTGGACTGGAACATCTGGAAAGGCCCTGCAGTCATCGACGACTACCATGCAAACTATGTCCACTATAATTGGCACTGGTTCTGGAAGACGGGCAACGGCGATCTCAACAATCAGGGAACTCACCAACTGGACGTAGCACGCTGGGCCATCGACGATAACCAGACCCACCCCGTGCGGGCCATGGCCATTGGCGGCCGCTTTCAGTGGAATGATCAGGGAGAGACCCCAAACACCATGTTCGGAATCGCCCAGTATCCCAACGGGCAGTATTGCTTCTTCAATGTCCGGAACGTGAATTACAATGGCTACCAGAGGCAGGTTAAGAACGAGTATTACTTTGAAGATGGTGGGCGCATCATGTCCGACACGAACCCTCACTATTTTAAACCCGGAAGTGACAAGGGGGAGAAGGTCCAGCTTTCCGGTGGCGATGTGACTCCCGGCGGATGCTGGAACAGTTTTGTTACCGCGTGCCGGGAAAATAAGCCCGAAATGGCCAATGGAGATGTCATGGACGCTCACTATGGATGCGTTGTGGGGCACCTCATGAATAACTCCTACCGGCTCGGGAAGAAGGTTCCCTTCAATAAAAAAGCCGGCACCTTTGGTGACAACAAGCATGCCGCAGAGCACTTTGGCATCCTCCATGATGTCATGGAGAAGGGCTGCAAAATTCCCGTGGACAAGGAGCACTACACGGTAGGGCCTTGGCTTACCTTTGACCCTAAGACCGAGCGTCACACCGGAGAGTTTGCCGCCGAGGCCAACGCTCTTCTAAAAGACCCTAACAACAAGGGCTTTGAGATCCCAGATGCAAGTAAAGTCTGAGTCCAGAAATCTCATCGAGCAATTCATCAAAAGCGTGGGAGGGCAACCCCCGCGCTTTTTTCTTTTGCCTGGGAACCACCACCCACCTTGCAGGAAAATTCCTGCAAGGTCCGGGAGGCTGAATCAGGAAAGCATGAGGGCCTCAGGCCTCTTCTCCAGGATCCACTACCGGCCTTCGGCGCATTGTCCACCCTGTCAATGCCAGCAAAGCAGACACCAGAGGGCACAACAGATTGAAAAAGGCATAGGGCGCAAACAGATGGGGCCCGACCTTCAGCGCTCCCAGCATCGTAGCGCCACATGTATTCCATGGAATCAGAGGAGACGTCACAGTGCCTCCGTCTTCCAGGCACCGAGAAAGGCTCCGAGGATCCAGCCCTGCCCTTGCATATGCCGCTCCATACATCCTGCCGGGAAGAATAATTGAGAGATACTGGTCTGCCGCAACCAGATTGATTCCAAGTGCCGAAGACAACGTTGCCAGCACCAATCGCCCACGGGTAGTGGCAGCCCTAAGGATAGCCTCTACGATGACCCGTAGCATTCCCGTTGCCTCCATCAGGCCTCCAAAGGATAGGGCGCAGAGAATAAGCCCAATCGTCCAATACATACTCTCGAGCCCGCCCCCGGCAAGAAGTTCGTCAAGCCGGGCCAGCCCAGTCTCTGGAGCATGCCCACTCTGGAGAACAGACACTACCTCCCCCGCGGGGACTTTTTGGATCGTGAGAGCGAAAATCATGCCTGCAAGACCTCCTGCCAGAATTGCCCCCAGCGCAGGAACTCGGAAAAAAAGACACACAACGACACTCAGCGGCGCCAGCCAAAGCAATGGCGATAGTTGGTAATTCCTTTCAATCGCGTCGAGGAGGATGCTGATTTCACCGAAGCTGGACTGGTCACCGGACGAAACGCCCAAAATCGCGTAGGCCACGAGAGCAATCAGCATGCTTGGGACCGTGGTCCAGAGCATATACCGAATATGCTGAAAGAGAGGGACCTCTGCTACCGCAGCGGCCAGATTCGTCGTATCTGAAAGCGGAGAAAGCTTGTCCCCAAAATAGGATCCGGAAACAACGGCTCCTGCTGTCATCGCGCTGGAAACTCCCAGTCCCTCTGCGACTCCAATCAATGCCACACCAATCGTCCCCGCCGTGGTCCACGAACTCCCGGTAGCCAACGACACGACGCCACATATCAAGCAGCAGGCGACCAGAAACACCTCCGGGGCAAGAAGACGCAACCCATGAAATACCATGAGCGGAACCACCCCGCTCACCTGCCACGCTCCAATCAGAAGACCAATGGCCAGAAGGATCAGGACGGAAGGAAGTCCAACTGAGATTCCCCGAACCATTCCCTCCTGGAGACTCTTCCATTTGAAGCCCAGAGCTTTCCCTGTAACCGCGGCAACCACGCTTCCCAAGATCAGAGGTAAATGTGCATCCGCTCCCAGCACGCGAATCCCAAGCACGAGAAAACCAGCCACCGCCAAAATGGGTAGAAGTGCAACTACCAGAGAGGGGGTGCGCGGTGTTCTAATCATAGGAGAGGGGCCCGTGATTTCCCCACCCCGGAAAGCACCACCCGGGGTAACCCATGACCAGTCAAATCGGTGCCTCCCTTTCGTGGCCGGACCCGGTTATTTAATCTCACCGAACAAATGGCCCCCTGCGGGCGTCTTTGGAACTGGACACTCCCCCCCCGTCATCTTAATTCGCTGGGTATGCGATTAGCCATTGCCTGTCTCATTCCGTGCCTGAATTTATCGCAAGTGGCGCCAGCCCAGGATGACTCCCAGCCAAACCCAGCACTCGTAGACCCTGCTCCTGATCAGGAGCCCGATGCCGACGAGGCCCCAGAAGAGGAAGAGTCCGCCAGTGAGGAGCTTGCCGCGCTCGAAGAGGCGGCGAAGAAGGCCGCGGAAGAGGAACAGGTGCGCCTGGCAAAAGCGGCCACCGAACGAGAAGCCGCAGTAGGAGAAAAGCACGCTGCCCTGACCACCGGGAAGGGCCGGACCTACAAGAAGGTGGTGATTAAGGGTGTTGACGAAGTTGGCGTCAAAATCGCCCACGAGTATGGAACTGCCAGGATCAAATTTGAAGAATTGCCTGAAGAATTCCAGACAAGATTTGGCTATGACCCTTCGCGCGCTCAGGAAGTCCTCTCCCGGGAAAAAGATCTCGAAGCAGCACGGGCACGAGCTTCTATTGCCGCACTGCGGGCCAATGCCGGACTGCCTCCCTCTGCCCCCACCCGCCTTAACGCTACCAAACCAAGAACCACAAAGCCAAAAGTCACAAAGCCAAAAACGACAAGGCCAGAAACCACGAAGCCGATTGGAGAGGCACCATCTGCTCCCTCCGACAATGTGCAGATTCAGCCCATGATGGCGCGAATCGCCGAACTGGAGCAAGTGATTGCAAAGCTCAGGCCTGAAGCGCAAGCCCTTGACGATAAAGCCTCTGAAATCGAAGACAGTGCCTTTAAGGGGATTGGCGGAGCAGGTGGAGACCCAAAAGTGAGTCAGAAGAAACTGACCGAGGCTAAGTCATGGAGAAACAAGGCCGAAGACGTCTACACGAAAATCAACACCGCCCGCTCGGAAATCAGCCAGCTCAAGCGCAAAATCAAGCTGATCGAACGGAATAGTAAGAAAAAATAGCAAGCCACTTGCTACCCCCTCCAGCGCATTAGTCTGGCTGACATCGCATTCTTAGCCTTGTGCTGCGCACCAGCGCATTGGCTCTCTGCCTACGATCTTCCTTGCATGGCTGTGCCCTCGGAGGATCCTCCGGGCTGCTCCAATGAATCGTCGTCATTTTCTCACCAGCACCGCCACTGCTGTTGCCGCTGCCAATCAGGCAGCTGGCAACACCTCCAGCCCGAGGCCTAACGTTCTCTACCTCTTTTCCGATCAGTGGCGCGCGATGGACCATGGATACATGGGCAATCAGGAAGTGCGCACCCCGAATATCGACGCCCTCGCTGAGCAGAGCGTGAACTTTACGAATGCGGTCTCGGGAATTCCTGTATGCTGCCCTCACCGAGGAAGCCTGCTCACAGGTCAATATCCTCTCTCGCATGGCCTCTTCCTGAATGATTTGCGCCTGAACGACAAAGCGACCTCCATTGCCCAAGCCATGAGCGCTGCGGGCTACGATACCGGTTACATCGGCAAGTGGCATATCGACGGGACCGGTCGCTCGGCCTACATACCTCCTGAGCGCCGCCAAGGCTTTGACTACTGGAAGGTGCTCGAGTGCACGCACAACTACAATAAGTCCCCCTTCTTCGATAAAGAGAGCAAAGACCCCCAGATCTGGAAAGGGTATGATGCCTACGCGCAGACCCGGGACGCCGTTGCCTACATCAAGAATCATGGCGCGGCGCCGTCTGAAAGCCGGAAACCTTTCAGCCTTTTTCTCTCCTGGGGCCCCCCTCATGCTCCCTACCGAACTGGCCCGGCCAAGTGGCTGGACCACTATGACAGCAAGGAGCTGACCCTTCGAGGAAACGTGCCTCCGCAAATCAGCAAGCAGGCACAGTCAACCTACGCCGGCTACTACGCTCACTGTAGCGCTCTGGACGAGTGCGTCGGATCACTTATTGCTGCCCTCAGGGAAAGTGGACAGCTTGAAAACACGATTATCGTGTATACTTCTGACCATGGCGACATGTTGCACTCGCGGGGACAGCTCAAAAAACAGCGCCCCTGGGACGAGTCCATTCGGGTTCCTTTCCTTGTCCGCTGCCCGTCTCGCCTGAAGGTGAGACCCCGCAAGATTGAAGCTCCCATCAACACTCCGGATATCATGCCCACAGTGCTCGGCCTCGCAGGCCTCCAGATTCCGGAAACTGTCGACGGAGAAGACTTTTCCGCGGTGGTTCGCGGAAAACGTAAGCTGGAGGACAATCATGCGCTTATCACCTGCCCGAGCCCGTTCGGCCAGTGGACCCGAGCGCAGGGTGGACGGGAATACCGTGGTGTGCGAACACGGCGGTATACCTATACTCGGACCCTTAAAGGGCCGTGGGAATTGTTCGACAATAAGAGCGATCCCTTCCAACAGCGCAATCTGATCACTTCCCTGCGCCACCGCGCTTTGCGCGATGAGCTGGAAGACAAATTGAG